>Ga0208792_1000009_pt1 | contig 125156 bp, 167 predicted proteins | sample 14_taG_FD_184087 | JGI IMG/M metagenome (GOLD analysis project Ga0208792, IMG submission 184087) | Marine viral communities from the Subarctic Pacific Ocean - 14_ETSP_OMZ_AT15311 metaG (SPAdes) (version 2) | ecosystem: Environmental > Aquatic > Marine > Oceanic | place: Pacific Ocean...
GAAGTTATCCAGAACTTAAAAACCTTAGTGATGAGCAATTGTTGGCAAGAGGTATTGATTGTTTAGCCTTACAAACAGCCAATCGGGAATCTTTTGGTGCGGAAGATATAATTTATGTTTCACCAAACGAAGGGATAGATATTGATGCCAAGATAGAAACCATCAAAAACACAGGTCAAAAAGTTGCCCGAATTGATTGGTTTGCAACTCCTAAAGGAAATGGTTTTGGAAGGGCTGAGTTTGAGAACTTTAGGGATTGGGCCTACAAACAAGGTGCTGCATACATCGTGGTAGAGTCTGTGCCAGAAAGTGTTAATTTTTGGAAATGGATGGGTTTTATAGAACCGTTTGGTCTTGTTGAACCAAAAGATGAGTTTTTGGCAACACACCTTGGATTAAATACTCTAATTTATCTTGCTGAATCGGAAGCGGAAGGCGGACAATTCGCTGCGGAAGATAACTATGATGCTACCTATGGTAAAGCCCAAGCCAAGATTCGCAGGAAACTCAAAAACAAAATCAAGAAACAGGCGATAATGGGGACTAAGGCGGGTCAATGGTCGGCTCGTAAGTCCCAAGAATTGAAACGCCAATACGAGGCTGCTTGTGATAAAAAAGGTTTGAGTCCATACAAGGGCAAGAAAACCAAATCGCAAGATAATCTTAGTAAATGGAGCAAACAAAAGTGGGGAACTGCTTCAGGAAAGAAGTCATCTACTACTGGCGAACCATATTTCCCTGCTAAGGCAGTTGCGGCACTCAAAGACAAAGGATTATACTCCAAAGCCAAGCAACAAAAGAAAGCCGCTACCAAGGCAGGAAAGCAGAACGCTCGGTATAGTGACGACATTCGTGCCGTAGTCAAAAACTATCGCTCCGAAACATATGAGGAAGCAACAGGCGTAGAATTTTCTGAACAAAACCCTGAAAAGATTGAGGCAGACGCTCCACCCGATTGGAGAGAATCTATCATTACTATTCCACAATCAGATTCTTTTGGCTATGCTTTGTATCGCAAAATGTCAGACCTAACCTATAATCAGGTATGGAGGGTCTTAGAAATTATTGATGACCTAAATCGTATGAGTCATCACCATGCCCTAACCAAATTCAGTAGCAACTATGTAGAAATTTGGATTTACAGCCATGATAGCGGATTGGTTACGCCGAAAGATTATCACTGGGCCGAAGATTTTAATGACATGATTGCTACGGTGGACTGGCAAATGTGGGAGTCCGAAACCGAATGGGATGATGTAGATTGGGAAAATGAAAAACCTGTCAAGCCCAAAAATGATTGGGGTGATGATATAGAGTGGGATGCTGAAGATGATTGGGGTTCGTTGCGTCCTGAAACTCGCCCAGAATTTCCTACCGTTGATGCTAAAATTGCCTCTATGCTGCGAAACCACTCTAAAGTAAATGTCAATGGTGAACAAGGATGTCCTCGTTGTGGTCATGAAGATTTATTCTATCGTGAATCCACAGGGACTGGAACTAAATGGTATTGCTATGGGTGTTTCTATACTGAAAAGACAGAATCTATGAAAAGTCAAAAGGTCATCACTTTAGAAAAATATGGTCTGAAGGTTCGGTGTCCTGATTGTAATGAAATGATTGTGGCTTATAATCAAGCCTCAGTTAATAGTCACCGTAGAAAATGTGGGGTGACTAAGTGAATATCATAAATTGGCTTAGAAAACCCGCACACCCACCATTATGGACTTTTGCACGAAGTTATCAGAACTTAGGTGAAGAGTTTTTTTATGCTCCATCTCGTGAACACGCCCAAGCAGAAATTATACACCATATGAGAATGAATCATGGTGATGAGATAGGTGAATTGAGGTGGGAGCCTTTTGAAAGAGATGGATTAGTCAGTATGTTAAGTGAATACGATAATAATAAATTGGTTGAAGGTTCGTGGGGCTACTTAAAATCAGTAAATAGCGATGTTAAAACTTTAAAAGAAATAATGGATAATTCTGTGCAACTCTCAGACGAGGAGCAGGTAAAAAAACAAAACAGAGTTGAAGCATACCTGAAATATCTGGTCGGTAGTTCCACACGGGGATGGACCCCAGAATCCGACATTGGTTATTATGGCTACGACCCCTCTAACAGAAATCCATTTGAAGAATAAGGATTAGTTAAATAGGTGATGCGACTACTAAAAGGCATGACTCAGTGGACGCATGATGAATACATATCTCGTCTAAACGCTGACGCTGATGCCGCATACCTAATCGCTGATGCTGCCAGAGCCAAAGGATATGACCCACGAATCACTGTGGAAATACCTCAAGCGTTTGATTTGGCAGACCGATGCCAGAAATTACTGGAATTTTTACACCCTCGCAGAACTGCTGAACAGATTCGTGCGCTAACTGAATCACACGATGGAAACCGTGAAATGGTGGCTCTGGATATTGCTAAAATCGTTACTGCGGAATCATGGTTATATGGTATCAAAAATAAATGTGATTCTTGCGGTGGAGAAAAGGTCGTCAAAAAGGGAAGACGAACTGTGAGTTGCGATACTTGCGATGGAACGGGGATGATTCTGAACTACTCCGAAGATATTGAATTAGACTATGAAGAAACACTGCAAAAATTCTCTGATAATGAGCGAATCATCAAAGACGACACTTTCGGCGCATTGTGTATCTATCATGGTGTGTGTGCAGGATTAGCAGTTCTGACAGAAGGTATTCTGGTGGCTCCATTAGAAGGTGTGGTATCGTGTCGTATTGTCATGAATGAAGACCGCAGTAAATCATTAGCCATCAACTTTGCAGGGCCTATCCGAAGTGCAGGTGGAACAGGTCAAGCCTTGTCGGTGTTGATTGGAGATATTATCCGTCGTGAGTTCGGATTAGTCCCTCCTCAAATTACTTTTGAAGAGGCTGAAAGATACAAAGAAGAAGTCAGTAAATACGCTCGTGGTCTACAATACCGACCTTCTAACCCACAATTAGAGATTATTGCTTACAACTGTCCTGTATATATTGATGGTGAAGGTGTGGGTAATGAAGTCTCAGGGCAGCGTGACTTGCCTCGTGTTCCAACCAACAAGGTTCGGGAAGGGATGCTGCTGGTTATGTGTGAGGGTCTGGTATTGAAAGCCCCCAAGATTTTGAAATACACGGAAGCATTGGGATTTGCCGAATGGGATTGGCTAAAGCAATTTACCAGCAAAGGAGATTCAGATGCTAAGAAAGCATCTATTGAACCTAACTACAAATTCTTGGCTGATATTTTAGCAGGTCGTCCTATTTTTTCTCGTCCTATGGCTCGTGGTGGTTTCCGACTACGATATGGTCGTAGCAGGTTAGCAGGGTTAGCCACTACTGCTATCCATCCAGCCTCTATGAGAGCCGTAGGTAGTTTCCTTATCGTCGGAACACAAATGAAATATGAGCGGCCTGGAAAGGCAACTGTGGTAACTCCTTGCGATACTATTGAAGGGCCATATGTAGAATTTACTGATGGTTCGGCTCGTCGCATACAAGAAATGGATGATTTAGAAGATGCTGTTCCCACAGAAGAAGAGTGGAATATCGCTCGTGTGTGGGATTTGGGAGAAATTCTGGTTCCTGTGGGTGAGTTCTTGGAAAATAACCATCCTTTAGCACCCAGCCCTTATGTTCACGAATGGCACGAGTTGATTGTTAGTAAAGAAGAACTTACTTATCCAGAAACATTTTCTGAAGCATTAAATCAGTCCCAGAAATTTAATATCCCGATGGCTCCTGAGTATATTGCTCATTATAGTGACTTGCTCCCTGAAGAATTGCAGACTCTTTTGCAAGGCATGACAATCACTGATGGTTCGGCGCAAGTGGAGCCAGATGTATTAGAAATCATTTATCGGCTCAACATTGATGTAGATGTTAATCGGTGTTTATCTGGGGACAAATCGGAGTTACTTTTGAATCTCTGGAATTCAAAATCTCAATTGGATTTTAAATCTGACTCGGACGGTTCAGCATTGGGAGTTATCCGAAACTTTTACAATTTTCCAATTGAAAATCCCATTTCTATCCGTATTGGTGGACGAATGGGAAAGCCTGAAGGAAGCAAACTACGAGAAATGAAACCTCCGATTCATTGCAACTTCCCTGTGGGCTTCAATGTAGGTAGTCAAAGGCTGCTACGAACTGCGGCAGACCAGCAAGAAGATGTAGAAACTGGGTGGCGTATGTGTGATGTTTGTGAGGAAGCAACTATCTGGGGCGTTTGTTGTGGTGCCGAAACTCGTTTCGTCGGATTGAAGTGGGATAAAGTGGGAATAAAAGATTTGTATGAGTCTGCCTTGGAATCTGCGGCGATTGCTGATGGAAAAATCAAAGGTGTAAAAGGAATCACCAGTTCGGAGAAAATCCCTGAGCATCCTCTCAAGGGTGTGTTAAGATACAAGCATGGAATTTCCATGTTCCGAGATGGAACAATTCGTTTTGACATGGTGGACATTACCATGACTCACTTCCGACCCAGAGAAATTGGGATGACAGTGGAACAAGCGCAAGAATTAGGATATGACTGTTCAACTCTGGACGATGTTTTAGAGTTGAGACCGCAAGATGTGGTGTTGCCTAAGAATTGCTCAGAGAAAATTCTGGCTACGGCAAATTATATGGATGACTTGTTAGGCTCTATGTATGAATTGGAACCCTATTATAATTGTGATACCGTTAATGACTTGATTGGACATTATGTGATGGGTATTGCCCCTCACACCAGCGGAGCAATCTTGGCACGAATTATTGGGTTTGCGGATGTGAAAGGACATTATGGACATCATTACTATCACGCAGCCAAACGCCGTAATTGTGATGGAGACATTGACGCAGTATTATTGTTGCTGGATGGATTGATTAACTTTAGTAAAAAATTCTTGCCAGGACACCGAGGCGGGCAAATGGATGCACCTTTGATTTTAACTACCAAGATTGTGCCGTCCGAAATTGATAAAGAAGCCTTGAATGTAGAGATTGTAGACCACTATCCGTTGGAGTTCTATGAATTAACTCAAGGCATTGAAGATGAAGACGGAGATTTGGTCCCACCACCTGCTAAAGCAGCCGTAGAAGCAGGAGTAACCATTGTGGAGTCGGTGTTAGGCACAGACTTGCAGTATGTCGGCCAGAAATTTACTCACGACACACGAGATTGCAGCGAAGGGCCAGCCAACAACCCTTACAACACTTTGGACTCTATGCGACAGAAAACCATGGCTCAATTTGCTTTAGGCGATTGCTTACAATCCGTAGATAACAAAGAACAGTCATCCCGATTGATTCAACGACACCTAATTCGTGACATGAGGGGTAATCTCAGAGCCTATGGGCAACAAAAAGTCCGTTGTCCTAAGTGCGGAGGTAAATACCGCCGTCCACCCATTTCGGGACGCTGTATGACGATTTTGGAAACCAAGCAGAATCCATTTTCGGGCGAAACCGAGCAAATTTATTGTGACGGTAAAATTATCCTGACGGTAACACATGGTTCAGTTGCTAAGTATGATAAACTCATGGCTGAATTAGTGAATCGCTACGGTGCTGATGATTATACCGAAGGATTGTATGAGCAAGTTAGTCGCTGGGTAAAAGATACTTTTGAAGATAAAAATATTCTGAGTCAATCAAAATTACCATTACCTGAGAGCGAATCAACCGAAGGTTCAAATAGCAGCAAAACCAAATAAACACTATGTCAGAATTTCCCGACGATATGGATGTCGGAAAAAACGATACACCTGATGTGGTAGAGGACATTACCATGCAAATGATGTTCTCAAAAATATCTGAGGTGTTGGAAATGAATGATTTGTTGCATTCCGAAATGACTGAAATCAAGAAAACCCTCAAAGCCATTGTAGAAGTTGCTAAAGCGGCTACTGAAGAGAAAAAACCTGCGGCTTTCAAGGAAGATACCAATAATTCTATGTATGGTTAATCCTGCATTAGTGGGGATTCTCGGACAGCATCTACCATCACTTGTAGTGGAGCGGTAGGAACTACTCGTATGTCTTCCATTTCTATCCCTACATTGGCTGCGGCACTGATAATACTTTCTATTGATTCAATAATCAGCCGAATACCTTGACGATATGCCTCTAACTGCCTTTCAGCGGCTTGTCGCATCTCTTCTACATCTCCTAATATGTTCTCCAGACCTTGTTCGGTTGCACCAACCGCAGCACCCATAGCCTTTTTTAGCATTTGATTTTCCAATTCTAATCTTTCAATCTTGGCACTGGTCAATAACCAATTGATAGGAGCAGGGAGTGACAATTCTAAGCCTCCAGACCCAAACCTGACATTTCATCAATTACTTCTTCTGAAGGAGTGTTTTCCAAATAGAGGTTTTCATATTCTGAATTAGATGTTTTCTTCTCATAAGCCATATCTGCACCACCCAATAGCAAAAGTGTTAAGCCAGCCGTAGAAACCGACGGGCTGCTGTTGTGGTAGTTAGTAAAAGACAAAATTCGCCCTGCTACTAACATGACGGCTCCGAGCCCAATGATTTTAGAACCATCTATCATGGTTAATATGGGTCGCTACTGTTATTTAAGTTCTTACTCGTCTGCAACGGGTGGGTTTAACACAGCATCCGAAAGATGTGGCGTGATTTGTTCTAAAATACCGCTCACAATCAAAATAGCAGACCGACCTGCCAGATTGACATTATCCAGCAAATTGTAAAGAAACTCGCACTGTTCAGTGGTGAGTGTTACTTCGGGCATAGTTAATCACTAAGGTTCTACCTATTTAACCCTTATCATTGTAGCAATCCGTAGGCTTGAAGTGCTACGATAATCTCTTCTATTGAGACTTGGACATTGTTTAAGTTTGCATCTGTGGTTCCAGCGAGACTGCCCAAAGATGTCGGGTCAGATGGACTCGGAGCATACGGGGTTGCGATTTGTTGAGCCACAGGGGTTGCTCCCATGAATCCTACTGTGCTGGAAGGGTCTACTCCGACTGAGAGATTACCAGTGACTGTCAAAGTTGTGCCGTCAAAAGTTAAATTGGCTTCACCTTGTAGGGCGTTAGCACCAGTGACTGTGGAAATGGTATTGTTGGTGCTTCCTGAAAGAGTCACGCCTCCCGAACCGCTTGATGCGGCTGTTATTCTGCCTTGTGCATCCACGGTAATGTCAGCACTTGTGTAACTTCCTGCGGTAACGGCTGTATTGGCTAAACTGATTGTTCCTGTGGTAGTGATTGGACCACCCGATAAACCTGTTCCTGTGGCGACCTCAGTAACTGTTCCTGAGCCACCTCCACCACCAGAAGAGGAAATTAAAACTGTGTTGCTGGAAGTTCCATTGAGAGTAATTCCTGTGCCAGCCACTAAGTTTAGCGTGGGGTCGGGAGTAATTGTGGTCTGTCCTGAAACAGTTCCACCATCAGCAGATGTCTTGATAGTGGGACTTCCTGCTCCACCTTGACCTGAATAGCCATTTGCCATAATAAATATTAGGTGGTGCTGCTATTTGAATCTAATGATTGCTTCATTGATAAACTGGAATGAACATGGGTCCTAATCCGACATCAATTTCTAACCAACCTGCGGGATTCAAAGGACCGCCCGTAGGTGAATCGGGGAATACTGCGGCAACAGGTGGAGCGGCAGGTGGCGCAAAATTACCTATTTGCTGTGCATCAATATAATTTGCGTCATTGTTTAATGTTGTAATATTGTCCCCTGCGGCCAATTTATTATTGAATGTAGTCCAATTTGCACTTGACAAATAACCATCAGCACCTCCGCTTGCTTGGGTGATACCGATTGTTCCCGTTCCTGTGATAGTGCCTCCTGTAATCGGGGCTGATGTAGCAACCGAAGTAACTCCGCCTCCGCCTCCGCCCGAACCGTTTGAAGCAGCAGTTATTCTTCCTTGAGCATCAACCGTAATGTCGGCACTTGTATAATTACCTGCGGTAACTGCTGTGTTTGCTAAAGCCACAGTTCCAGAAGCGGTAATAGTCCCTCCACTTAATCCAGTTCCTGCGACAATTTGTGTAACCGTTCCTGCATTAGCCGTATATCCTGCATCATTGGCTAACAAAGATACGGGTTGTCCTGCTTGAATGGCTGAATCGGCTTTGACTCCTTGTGCAGCAGTGGCGAAATCTCCTGTGTTATCCTGAGCAGCCGTTCCTAATGTAATTCCTGAGAGTTGGTTCAATTCTGCGGAAGTAGAAGTAACTGCTACATTGTTAAGAAATAATTTGCTGTTCCCAATTTTTACTTCGTCTGATGCCGTAGCATCATTAACACGAAATGGTTGTTCGGCCATGGATAACTATTATGGCTGCTGCTATTTGAACCTTATCAAGCAATAGTTTGTCGCATAAATCTGACAGTTAGACTATTACTTCCTGTGCGAGTAACTTGAACTGCGGGACTGGCAGCCGAAGTGACATTGACCGTAAATAGCGGTCCTGCGCCTGTGAAAACATCAGCGAATGGAACGAAAGAAGAACCAGCCCCGTCTGCCGCTACCACTAATTCAGTAGTCTGTGATTCTCCTGCGGTAGCATCAAAAGCCGTAATAACATATTTGGCTCCTTTGTAAGAACCTCCTGCAAAAGAGTCAATGGTGGTAGCAGAACCTGATGATACAGCAGTGGTGTTGCTCTTGAAACTTCCATAAACCGAACCTCCTGCACCGATTTGCAATAATTCGTTAGTGGTATCAATATTAAATGAGGCATCTACGGAGAATCCACCGCTACCATCTGATAGCAAAATATCTCCTGCGGCTCCAGGTGTTGAGGCTCCTGCATCGGCAGCCCAAGTTACAGTTCCTGCGCCGTCAGTCTTTAGAACTTGATTAGCAGAACCATCTGTGACAGGCAGAGCAAACCCACCAACGGTAAAACTTGAGGCACCTGAATAATCCATGGCTCCTGAAACTGTTGAGCCTCCTGTTCCTGTTAAGGGTCCCGCTCCAGCAGACACACCGACACCAGAAATTTGTCCCGATGCTGTAATAGTGGTGGCACCTGTGACTGCACCGCCTGTGATGTTGAGTTGTCCATCAGTAAGGCTTCCACCTGTGAGGGCTCCAGAAGCATTGACTGAAACGGCATTTGTGATACTTCCTGCGTTGATGGTGAGTGTGCCATCAGTGAAACTACCTGCGGTGACCAATCCTGAAGCATTAACAGTAGTGGCTCCTGCAATTGCACCTGCATTAACAAGACCTCCTGCACTTGCATCTAATCCAACACCAGTAATCAAACCAGTGGCTGTGATGGTGGTGGCTCCAGCGATTGCACCGCCCGAACCAATTGTGATTGTGCCGTCGGTGGCTTGGGTAAAGCGAAACGCTTGTTGTGCCATACCCTACTATTCTGGTTTTTGCTATTTAAATTTGTCTAACTTAACAACGACCGAATTACTTTAACGGTGTGATTATTAGCAGAGCCTGGAGTGAATTGCAAGACAAAATTAGCCCCAGAAATTACACCATTAAAACTTCCTAACGGTGCATCACTAAAGATGGTGCCATATTCTACTACATATCCTGTGGTTCCATCGTGAACGCCCAATAATTCTGAGGTCTGATATTCTCCTGCGGTAGTGTCTGCTACTTGAATAATGTATTTTACTGAGCGATAACTGCCAAAACCCCACGAATCTATGTTGGAAACTGCGGCTCCCGTAGTGGTTTGAGAACGAGTGGTGAGATTCATATCATTGATAGACAGACTTCCAGAACCTGTGAGGCTTAAAATGTTGCTGGTGGCATCAAAAGAAAATTCATTTTTGCCGCCGATAGTATCTAATGCTGTGGCGTAGGCTACTTGCGTGGGTTGAATAGTCCCTCCGATTGAGCCGCCACCACCTCCGCCTCCAGAAGACTGAATGGTGATGGTATTTGGGTCACTTCCTGTTAAGGTGATATTAGACCCAGCGACTAAGTTAATTTCTTGGGAGCCATCTAAAGTTGTATCTCCTGCAACAGCACCAGCACCTGCTGATAAATTGATTTGAGGCCGCCCTGCAAACCCTGTCCCAGAAAACTTTTCAGCCATAATGGGTCACCATACTATCAGACACCGCCCTCTAAGGCTTGTCGTCCAGTATCAGTGAATCCTGTTTGTTGCTCAGACCATCCAACGAACACTGCTTGAACATTGCCTGTAAGGGTATCTACACCTGCAACTGCACCAGTGTTGATAACACGGAATACAACTTGCTTTTCTACCACCAGTGGAATTTCAAACTTCCATTGGTCGGATTGAGGAACAACTACGCTCCATTGGAAATCGTCCCATTCAAAAAGTAGTTCTCCGTCTACCCAGATTTGATACCTAACGGTTGATGCGCCATTAGTAGTGGGTTCTGTGTGTCCAAAGCGAGAAACTAAATATAGTTCATTCTTACGACCTGCTTCAGTGGCCGTGGAAGTTCCTGTGGTGGTAATTCCTGTGAACAATCCACCGCCGCTACGAGCCCCAGAAGGAGTTCCTACGGAGTTCGGAGTAAAGACCTGACCACCAACTGAAGTGGATGCGGTAGACGGAAAGGTTGGAACGGTAGAATCGGGAAGAGCGGATGCTGCGGGTGAGCCGCTGACCCAACTTTGAGTTCCCAAGACACGAGCATCATTGACATTGATAACCACTGCATCAATATATTCTCCAGCATCTAAAAATCCACCTGCTAATCCTGTGAGAGAAACCACTTGGCGTTGAATAACATTCGCAGAATTGCTTTTAGGAACCAAATGCCACGGATAATTCTCTGAATTGACATTGTTAGGGTGCAACATCAGATTTTCCATAGCGGGGCGAACTGGACGCTTATAGGTTGAAGGGTCAATTCCAACTCGCTGCGGAGAAGTAGCAACCGAAGTTTCGGTGCTGTATGAAGAATAAGGAACAGGAGTTGAATTAACTGCATCGCCCTTCTGTGAATATCCTGTTTGGAAAGCCTTCTTACGGTAGGCTCGTTTGAGCCCACGGATGTTATCGTTGGTATCTCCTGACGGCATGAAATCACCTATAATTACTTTTGGTCCTTCCTGTTATTTAAGGTTAAGCCAAGTTTGGGAGCCATTTTTTGTGCTTCCCTTTGTTCTTTCCAATATTGAGCGGATGTGGCTAAATACCACTCCCAAGAACTGGTGTCTAATCCCCGACTCAATAATAGTTGTCTACGGAACCACTCTACATTATCTACACTTACTTCAATACCCAGCGATAGCAATTGTTCACAAATCAAAGCATCAGAACCTGAAAAAGTCCAATATTGAACAAAAACCTGTGCCGCAGGTCGGGAAAGAGCCCAAGTTCCTGTGGGATATTCATTAAGTATAACATATCTGACATCCCAAGTTTGAAAGGGCCTCACATACACATCAGGTTTCAGCAAATAACCATAATTAGAGGTTAAATCTTTAGGAAATGACGATGAATCTCCTGAAACGCCCCAAGATTTGATATTTTCGGGATTCTGATAATAATGTGTGGTGTTGATTACTATCTGAACAAAGCCATTGGGTCTCCATTGCTCAATATTTCCCAGAGTTACTACGGGTGCGGCTGAAATTCCTGGGGTGCTTCCAAAATCGTCTATCACAACGAAATGGTCTTCTCTCACCATCGCTGTTTCCGTAATATTGTTACCATATCCGCTGGTAAAGATAGAAAATTGGTTCGCAGGATTGGGTAGATTACTTCCATCTGCCGCAGGAATTAGTTCCCACAAGTATATTTGTTTGCGAATCATCAACTTAACCTCCTTGGAACTTCTTCTAAAGCCTGTTCGTATTCGTTTCTTTCAGAAATATCAGCCATCAATTTGTTGCGAATTATCATTCTTTTGTGCGCCTGAACTGTCTTGACATTAACAGGGATGTTCTGAGACATTAAAAAATTGGCTATCAGTGCATCAGAACCATCAAATAAAACATACTCCAGATAAACACGAGGAATCCAAATATCTCCATCCTCGTCGTCAATGGCGGTGGTGACGGAATAATCCCAACTTCGGGTAGTTACACCAGAAGTTTGCCTATCATATGCTACTTGAGTCTGTTGCAATTGATTGATTGAATAATATACACCCCAAGTTTGGCCTGGGATTACATACATTGGAGTATCACTGAGATAAAAAGATGGGCTAATTGATTGAGGCCCATAGCGTAATCCTGGGGACGGGCCATAGGGTGAAGCATTACCTGAAATTCCAGGGCCTACTACATTATCAGGCTGTTGAAAATACTGGGTGGTTTCTACCCAAATATTAGCACTGGCAGGAGGAGGCCATAATGAGAGTTCATCAATAACAATAAATTGAGTCGCTTTAACATAGCCAGGAATGTCTAAATTATTGCCCAATCCTCCGACAAAAATGTCTACTTGGGCATTAGCATTAGTTCCCCACGCAGGAATCGCAGGAGATAAAGTCAAAATTGGGTCTTGGTTAAGAACATATGGTGTCGGGTAGGTAGTAGAGGGAATCAAACCTCTCCACTCATAAGCCTGACGACGCATCATACAATATAATAACCCTTGTTGCTATTTGAACCTTCGGTTCAATAGACGGTCTTTTGAATTTCAAGTTCGCCAATAAGTGTTACTTTGACACGAACCGTAGCCACATCTGTTCCTGCACTGACCATATCGTGTGCAGCAATAGCGGCGTTATTGGAAACAGAAACTTGTAGCGGTTGCTGGAACAGCACCAAAACAGGGCTGGTAAAAGCAATATATCGTTGGTTTGCAGCACCTGGCATTACCAATCGCTGGATAGAAATGTCGTTAGTTGGAATGCGGTTGCCTCCGACCAGAATTTCCACATCAAAATCTGTGAAAGTTCCAAATGGAGCGGTGTTAGGAGCGACATAATTGTAATAGTAAGGATTAGTTACGGTTTCTACCTTGAGTTGGTTGCCCGCAGCATCAAGAGGGACAATGTCAATTGCGAAACCATGAATCCTAACATCTTCGTTGTTAGCCTGATTGGTATAAATTGTGGCAATATTTGATGTCCCATTAGTAGCAGGGACAGAAAAATCGTGATTTGTAGTCAGAATTTTTGGTTCAGGGTCTTGATTTGCCATATTTTATCCCTCCTCAAGCAACACGACGGGCCGCAATCTTCTGAATAGAAAGTTCGGAGATAAGAGAAATCTTGGCACGAATCGTAGATACTGTGGTTCCGTTGTAAGAAAATACTCCGACACCTGAGTTAGCCGTGAGGTTAATCTTGAGAGGTTGTTGGAAAAGCACAATCACTGGAACTGTGAAACTCATGGTCTGGTCTTGTTGTCCGTAAATCCAGGCAATATCAAAAGCATTGGATGGAATGTTGTTCGGTCCAACACTCAAAGCCATGGTAAAATCTGTGGGCATAGTGAATTTCGGGTCAGTTGTGCTGGTAATTTGGTTTCCTGCTCCATCAATCAAAGCAAAATCAACTGCCACTGCATAAACACGAACTTCTTCGTTATTTGCTTGGTTGGTGAAAATAGAGACAGCACTCTGCGTTCCACTTGCTAATGGGGCCACACTGAAATCGTGGACGGTGGTATAGACTTCTGGCTGCGGGTCTTGATTTGCCATATTGGTTAATCTCCTATGTCAGATTGGTTCTTCTTGCTATTTCAATCTATCGCTTCAAATCGGGCTTTAGCCCTCCACCACAGCCACGACCACCTCAATAATAGAATACCTACCAGTAAATCAATGATAAAAAACCAAGCACCGTAACTTTCCAGGTGTTTTGACATAGTTACTAAGACCTCATCTGGAGGAACCATGCCGTCTTTTAGAATAACTGTGACCCAAATCATGGCTCCCAAAAAGGCTAACCAGAAGGTAAAAAACAATTCTTTCCAGACTTTATCCATAATATCTCTTCACTTGTCAATCTCTAAATAATTCTGATTCGTCAGCAACTTTGGGGGCGGGTGCTACATCTACTTCAGGAGGGGTAATGCCCTCTTCAATAGCCCTGACATCTACATATTTTCTGGCAAATCCATATAGTTTCGGAGCCAAATCTTGTAATTCTTCATCCATGGAACGGCCATCTTTTGAGGCTTCCTGACGAATCAAACCATCTAATGATGAAATGGTATTCATGGTGCGATAAAAATTGGGTGTGAATACTGCCCGATAGGTTTTGCTAATTCTATCCGTTTGTCGCTGCGCCTGAATTGCTAACAATACTGCGCCTAAATTGGTAGCCGTAATGAATCCTAACAACTGCCAAGTCCACCAATCTGTGGGTTTCACTACCAATGAAAATGTTTGAATTATAATTTCTACCATCACTAATACCCCAATCATAAATCGGGTAGACAAAATATCATTAGATACTAATTCATTAAATTGGTCGTTATTCTTCATATGCAGGTCTCCTGAAAACTATATACATGATGTCGTTAGTTGGTGCGTATCCATCTTTTTCGTATCCGTGTTCCACCACAGAAGCGACACATTTTTTCTCCCAACGGCGTTCTTTGTCTATGGCAAAAATATCGGCTCGGAAAATACCTTGGTTGCTTAACATAATGAAGTCTGAAATAGTGTAGATGGGTATTAAATTAGTTTCATAGTCTACATATTCTACCTCGTGAGATACAATATTTACTTCCATTTCTGCTAATTTTCTTTCAAAAAAATCTTCACCTAATTGTCTTTTAACTGCCTCGGCTACACCAAAACCTGTGTGCAAGTTCTCTTCAATAACTTTCCATTCTCTTTCAGCCAATGTGTCCCAATGGCGTGAATTGGAATCATATTCTCTTCCGATGGTTTGACGATAGGCTTGCAAGTATTGGATTTTACGAGTAATTAAATACTCGGTCCAAACCTCATCTTCAGGGGGATTGGACTCCATAAGGTTATTGAGGTCTGCTACCTATATCAACCTTCACTCGTATTCTCTCAGGACTTTTCCTCGGGCTTCACGGGGTTTTCCACCATTAGTCCAACCTGTATGTTCTACTGTGAGTGGGGCTCGTCGGGCTACGATAGCATCTCTTTCCGCCCACAATCTATAATTATATTCACGAGTTCCATTCATAGCCACATTAAATCGTTCTCCTGCTTCGTTTTCACAAATCCAAATTGGAGTTCCTGCCGCAGTTCCCTGCCCCTCAGTATATCCTACAATTGGAAATTCAGTATCTTCATAACGCTTGACCTTCATTAAGTCTGATGACTTACCATTGAGTTTATAGACAGAATTTAGGTTGCGAACCATGCCGCCCTCATAACCCTCTTCTACAAACTGGTCGGTATAGGTTTCCACATCTTCATAATTATTGATTGGGTAATTTTCTACAAAACGAACCCGAGTGCGTCTGGACGCAGGAACTTGATTAAGAATACGAACCATCAAGCGATACCGATTAGCAAAAGTCATATCCAGATTGTCCAAATCTATCAAATCATAGACTCGTAATTTCATGTATTGCAATGCTTGAATATCACTTTCGGATAAATTTTCTGGGTTTTTACGGACTAATCCGCTGGCTCTTTCAAATTCCACATCATCAGGTTCCGCATATAATTCACCGTCCAAAATAATGTTGCTGGGCAAATTAAGATTCATAATGTCTTCTCGGATAGCGTTCATTCCTGGGAATAGTTTATTCTTTCTTGACATTAGAATTACTTGTCCAACAGTAGGCGTAGAGGCCAAACATCTAACGCCATCAAATTTTCTTTGTATGGCGGCGGGGAATTGGGTCCAGCGTCGGCCACCTACGGAAAACTTTTTTGCCAACATGGGAAGCACCACAGTTTGATTTCGGGCTCCTGCCATAGAGACCACATATCCTCGGTCCATTTTCTTGAGCCATTCTGAACGAGCCTCTAACTCAGCCTGTTCTAAAACGGTGCGTCCTTGATTACCTGCTGCTATGATGGTAGGGACTCCTGTAATTATGGTTCCTCCTACTTGTCCATAACGAGTGTTAATTGAGTAAGTTGAATCGCCATTAGAAGTAACTGAGATAGTCCATTCTCGCAAATTATTGTTGGAGTCGGTCTTGTATAGCGTGTCAAAAGGCATAGTTATCTCTCCGTGTGTCACCTATTTAACTTATTCACCTAACTTCCAAAATTTGAGTGCCTTCATGCGTTGCCACCAAGAAGATTCATAACCGAATTTTCGGTGCGACTGGCGCAAATCATCCAATACCAATTCAGAAATAACATTTCCTAAGACTGTGGCTAAAACTCCGACAATAACACCACCCAGAATAAATCCTGTTAAAAATTCTTTCTTGTCTTGAACCACTTTGACAGGAACTGTTTCGGGTTCAGCCTCAGTGGTTTCCGAGCGAAATTGGGTTCTAACTGCCCGATGAGAGTCACCATCAAAAACAATTACAAAACCTTGAGACTCTAAACGATTCCTAAGTCGGGAATCCTGTGCTTGTTGAGGGGTAAGAGGAATACTCAAGCCACATCACCAGCCTCATCACCATTGGCAGATTCCACTAAGAAATAACTGATAACCAAGATAGGGAGGCTAAATAAAATCATGTCGTGAGTTTCTAATTGCTTAAGAGGATTTCCATGGGCTTTGTAAGTTTTACCCAGATTTCCCAATGTTGATAAAAAGAATGCTAACGAACCTACGGCACCCAGCATGACTCCACGCCATGCTTTACGAGCCACATTGATTTCTACTTCTTTCTGAGCATCTACTCGGTCAGAAATTTCAGCCTTATCGGAATCCATTTACTTTCACCGACTTTTTTTAATCAATAGTGTTGCTCCGACTAATACCGCAGCACCCAGAGCGAATTTGTGTGCTGAAATAGTTGAATCTCCTGTGTCTTCTGCATTAAACCAACCGAAATATTTGTTATACCATGCTTCGGAACCAGCATTATTGGCATCAGTAGGTGCAGTGGTTACTGTGTTGCTGGATTCTGGGTCAGAGGTTCGGCATCCCAGTGTCGGCCACAAAGGATTGCAAACACGAGAATTATACATTTTACGAGAATAACTTCCTGGTGCGACATTGGTAATGTAATTCCAATCTTGAGGGTCTGCACCACCAGAGGGCATAATACCAAAAATTCCTGCCAGCCCACTCATAGTCCACGGCATACCAGCAGCCCCATAGGGTTGATACGCATTACCTTGGTCATCAAGGGTGGTGTAGTTGATTTGCCATGCTGTTCCAGCGGCTGTGGTGGCTCCTTTGGAAAGTGGATTACCTGCGGAATCATAGCCAATAATTTCTTCTTTAGCACCCGTGGTGGGGTTAGTAGTATAACAACGGCGAGAATATAGGTCGCCAGGGTCGCAGGAGATGTTGTAACCAGTCATACAGATACATTCTCTGCACTGTTATTTAAGGATTACGCCTTGCGACTAAACCACCATGCAGCACCAATCGCTAATGATGCGGCAATAACAGCAGCGGTTTGCTTGTTAAATCGGGATTCTGTGGAACCTTCTTCCATAGAATCTACCATTGATTGAGCATCCATCGTCATTTCTGGGAAATCCTCACGGTCGTAATAACCGTCATAGTCTTGTTCATCAACACGAGTCTGAAATTCTGCGATTGCATCAACCACATCTTCAGAAAAACTGTATGGGAAAGCAATTTCAAATTCTCCATTAGTGGATTCAGAAATAACCACCAGTCCGTTTCGGATGTCATCATCCAGCACATCGGAAAGATAGTTCTTAATTGGTTCATCAACCACAAATACTTCTCGTCCGTCGGAATCTTCATAGACATTTTGCACAGATTCTGTGACTTCGGAAAACTCGGCTTCCATTTCTTCGTCTCGGAGCCCTTCTTCCATAGGAATAGCGACTTCTTCGGGTGAATTGGTGTTAATGGCTCGCTTAAGTCGGCTCAGAGCGGAACCACCTTCTGCACGACCAGCCCAGACATAATCATGAGCAGGAAGAGAAGGAGCAGCGTCAGTAGCAGAAACAATTTCTCCGCCAGTGTGTTGTCCAATAATTCTACCATCGCCTACTGGGTCAGTAGATGGCTCAGGAACTAAAAGTTCTGCGCCCGATTCAGATGGTTCAGAGGCTTCAGCCGCAAAAGCCGAAGGAGTTGCTTCTTCAGCAGCATAAACTGGGAGAGTTTTTCCCAATTGTTCACAAATAGTAGCAGCATCTTGGGCTCCAATTAGACTCTGACATTTGTGTTCTTTGCCAGTTTCTGGGTTGTTGTAGTAGCCAATAACTTGATAACGACTGCCTCCACCCTTGGTTTTGGTAGCAATAATATCATGAACCTCACACATAACTTTCTTTTTGAGTCCTGTGGAGTAAATTTCTCTGCTGACCATACTTACACTTCCGTATTCCGACTATTTAGGTGTTTGCTCAAAATCCAAATGTGTCACGCTGGAAGGACGCTCGTGTTCCCAAAGGCTCTTGACCGAAGGCAGTAGAATAAATTCCTGTGGTATTTGCATTAGGAGATGCTTCAGCATTCAGGAAAAAGGTAGTCATCCCTCCGTTGCTTTCTGCACCATATTTTTCTTGCATTTCTTCTGAGGAGTTTCCTTCTTCGGCTTCCAAGACTTCTGATTCCAGACGGTCCATTTCGGCTTCAGCAACTTCAATAACTTGCTCATATTTTTCTTCATCTGCGGCGGCTTGTAGGCCACGGAATAATCCTCCGAGTCCAAAACCAAGAGGGAACAGACCCATTAAAGAAAAGACTAATGGACGATAATTGTATTCTCCATCTTCGGAAAGTAGTTCTCCATTTTGGAACCACTTATCAAAACCCCAAAGAGTCAAAGAACCCATTCCTAACAAGAGAGGGAATCCAACCATTGAATCGCGCAATTGGTCTCTGAGGGGTGTAGCGGTTGGAACTTCTTCCTCGCCTTCAAAAATATTGGAGCGGAGTTGAGCAAAGTCCATAATTATACCTCATTATTACTTGGTGCGTTTTGTTATTTAAGTTCTCGGTCACCAAACCTTTGATTCGTAAATCAAATTACTGGATAACATCAGTTTGCACCAACCGCAGCACCAGTATAGTTCTGTCCGAAACTCGGTGTTGTGGCTGCCATACTCAAAGTATAGGCTGAGAGGTCAGGTCCATAAGCGATTTTACCATAAGGTGTGGAATTGCTAAGGTTGTATGTTTGTCCAACCATTCGTCCTGCCATGATTCCTCGTTCGGTAGAAACCTTTTGAATCTCTCCGTAATTATTGACAATTTCTTGCCCTGTGTTTTCGTTGATGAGAACTTCAGTTTCAGAGTTAAAAGATTCTTTTGCCATACGAAATCCATAATTAAATACCAGAGCAAGAACTCCTGCTCCAGCCATCACCATTATAGTTTCTTTAGGATTCAAAAAATCCACCTCAGTTGTCGCCCAGAAGCATACCAAGAGCCGATGCAGCAATAACGGAGCCAGCAGATAGTAGCATGAATCCAAGTCCAATCTTAGCACCAGTTTCAACAGGCTTTGCCAATTCAACTTGGTCAGCCCACATGATGTCATTTGGTGGAGAGGAAGCAGCACTCATTCCCGAATCGTCTTCCCACTGAACAATAGCGTTAGTGAGTGATTCAGCGTGGTGTGCAACCTTAGCGTCACCCAAGCCTCGGAATCCTACGGGTTTCTGTGACTTAGCGTTGCTTCGGCGGTCTTGACGGAGAGAGCGTCCCACATCAACATTAGAAATAAATTCGCCCTTAGCGTTGCGAGCCACATAGCGTTGGTTACCGTTCAACTTGTATCGGTTACGCTTGCCGTATTTCTGGGCTTCAAATGTTTCCGCAGCCTTGGTCTTACTGTAACCCTTACGCATTTTCTGTCCCATTTTCTTGTTATATTGAGAAGAACTCATAGGTCCGTAGACTTTAGGAGCATATCCAATACGACCGTAGCCGTTGAATCCGCCCATGTTGGAGTTAATGAAAACATGGAATTTGTTAGCGGAACCGCTGCGTTCAGTTAGATAAACTGGGTCGCCTTGGAAACGAACACCTGGATTTGCCGCACGAATAGCAGCCTTAACAGCCTCAATATCTTGACGGCCAGGTGGTAGTGATGCCATGGCTTCAAAAGTTTCAGCGTGTTTGTGGCCGTTAGCGTCACCCATACCACGCTTTCCTGCCTTAGCATAGCGAGTTGGTTTTGGTTCACGCTTGTCAGCAGCAAGGCTGCGTCCCATGTCTACATTGGAAATAAACTTTCCTTTGCTGTCACGAGCAACATATCGGTAATTACCATTTAGTTTGTATCGGTTTCGGGTTCCATATTCGGCATTTTTTTCCATAGTTTCACTTCCATAGGTTTCAGCATCCATGGTTTTAGTGCAAGACGCACAGAAAATGGATTCAGCATTCAGGTCATGCGAATTACAACCTGCACAATGTTGGTGAGAATCAGATTCTGCACTTTTACATCCACAGGTGTTACACATAATAATAGTTAGGGCGTTTTGCTATTTAAGTTTTATTCCCATTCCGAGGCCCAGTAATCCTGACCCCACTTGTAATTCATTAACATATCTGTAACAAAAACGGCACGAGAAGCGGCTTGTTGGTTGTCTGCTGAACCACTCATCAGTGCTTCAAAAGCAGCCATATTAGCAGCATCATTTAATGATTGTAGCATTTCCACATCTGCGGATGAAATATGACTTTGTAAGGTATTTACAAAACTGGAATCCATCAATCGCATAGGCAAGTCATCATCGTTAATCATAGAATTTACGAAATCAACAGTTTGTTCAGTGGTGTAGGTGGCCTCAATTGAAATTTCTGGGATGGCTTCGGGCTCCAGTTCCATAAAATCAGCGATGTCAATTTCTTCTACAAAACCTTTGGTGAATTTGCCTGAACTATCTCGGTTCTGAATTCTCCAAGATTTGGTTTCCGCAGAAAAATTCTGAGATAGCCTGTCATTAGTGACTTGAGCGACTCGTGACCAATCTTCTATGCTGTCGGGTTGGAGTTCACGACTCACCTTGGCTAATTCCAGAGCAGGAGTAAAATCATCATTAGTTCCTGCGGTTCGTAATACCCGATTTCCCTTATCGTAAAAATTAAGGTTGTTAGCGACCACTGCTCCTCCGCCTACGACCTTTCCAAAGACACTACAACCATAGTGCATGGTTCTTCCTAAAACACTCCATCCATTACGGTTACAATTGCGGTAGAAATTTGAGGCAGTGTCGGCTTCAAAGGATTCTGCTCCGTGATAGGTGGTGCATTTATCACAGTATTGTGTTCTATGTGCCTTACAAGGCCACGCTTCCAGGCTTTTACTAACTGATTTACACATCCTTAAAGCATCATCATAAGGTATGCCTAAGTTCTTCTCCATGCGTCTTGCAGTTTCCTCATCCGATTCTCCTTCAAAGGTTTCAGCCATAGCAGCCCAATCGGGTTTATCTCTTGACTGGCATTTTTGAGAACAATAACCGTTTCCAAACTCCACTATAACAGGTTTTGTGCAATAAGGTTTTACACATTTTGGGTATTTGGTTTCAGCAAGCATTTCTTTGAACCCATGGGATGAAATGTGTGACTTAATCCTCTTCTCTTCGGGACCACCACTAATAATAAACGAAGCATAGCCTCTCGGATTAACAGGGTCAAAATTGAAATTATCATAAATCCAATTGTAATCATTTGTATCATTAGGATTTATCATGAAGGGTGAAGTATGATTAGAAGCATCAAAGTGAAATCTTAAGAAATAAAAAGCATTTTTCTTGCTTTTATCCTCATACATTACTTCTGTAATTAGAATCGGGCCACTTGCATAATCCTCTAATATGCCGTCAAATTCCCAATCTGTTCTACTTGATAAAGGAACTTTGCTTCCATCTTTGGGGTTTTGATAAGCGTATTCTCTTTCTTTGCGATTGTCTTTGTATATTTTATCCATTTCCTTAGAAGTTATGTGCAAATCATTAGCCCCTAAGCCATCATATTCGGGGTCTGCTTCAAAAGTTTCAGCATCCCAGACGCTATCTTCAAACCACAAACTCCCATAACTCACAATACTGCCTTCCTTGAATTGAGGCTCGTGAGGATATTCATTAAGGAAACATGAAAGACAACCTTGCTCATCACATTCACAAGGATTCAATTTCGTATCTTCGTAGTAGTCTCGGTAATCTTTTTTACTCACCACAGAATAGGACTTTAGTTCTTCTCCATCCCCGAATCCACCCTCATTATCGTAAATGCCTTCGTAGAAAAGTTTAATATCGTCTTCGGCATCATAAGACATTTTATTTTCTCTCATGTATTGTCCTTCGCATCCATCGCCACAGAATTTATATTCTGAACTATCTCCCCACTTATTTACAATTGATGTGGTTTGTGTTGATGGTGATTCACAATTTTGACAGGAATCGCCTTCTGCGTTAAAATCTTCTTCTTCCATTAAATAATCTACGGCTCTTTCAATAAGTGATTGACGGGCAGATGGCTTATCAGGGCCTTGTCCATAACTACTGATACGAGAGCGTCCATTATTGGGTAGTCCAAACATTACATCTCCAAAGACAAAGGTTTCTCCATCTCGTTCCATAGAGTGATTGACATTAACCATTATAACTTCGTAATCTTCTTCCGCAGAAAATTCTTCGCTGGCAAAAATTGGGTTGGCTTCCAGCCACTGTTCCACAAACCATTTAGGAATCTCTACCTCTCCATGAATAATGTCTTCAAAGTATTGGTCTACCTCTATCTGACCCTCCCATTCGTCAGAGTCCTCTGAGTTGATTACTTCTTGCAAATATTCTGCGTAGGCATATCCTAATGATTTCATTCGTCCCATGTCTTCACCTCAAAACTATCGCATAACTGCTTGGCATTAACGGAGAAATCGTATTGAATACAGTGGTTATTCTCAAACCACTTGCAAATACCACAACTGTTGGGTTGCCTTGCCGTAAGTTGCACCGCTTCTCTAAGGTTTGGCGGCGACTCCATACCTTAATATGAGTCGTTTTGCTATTTCAACCTTGCGTTCAACCATAGAGGTTGTCCGTGGTTTCAGTAATGCCTCGTTCCTTTTTAGACATCTTTCTTTGATTCAGCAGGATTTCCAAGGCTTGTTCCATGTGGGTCTGAAGAATTTTAGTTTTGGATTCATCAAAATCAGAATCTTCAAAAGCCAGCATGAAAGCATTTTGAACTAACTCTTGGAGATACGCTCCAGAAAAATTATCTGTGCGCTTGACAATCTGCTTCAAGTTAATTTTGGCTTGGAAAGGTTCTAAATACTTTTCCAAAATCTCCTTGCGGGCTTCTGGTTTTGGATAACCGAACTCAATTCTGCTATCAAACCTTCCAGGTCTGTCGGCCAAAGCCCAATCCAAATGTTGGGGATAGTTAGTTGTGGCTAAGGTGATAACTCCTGTGTTGCGTTCTACACCCGAAAGAGCATTCAAAAATTCTCCGAGTAGTGGGTGGTCGTGAACTTCTCGGCGGTCTAATCCTCCGAGTGTGTCAATATCTTCAATAATAACCAGCGTGGGTGCTAAATGGCGAGCCATTTTATAGAGTCGTGTGATTTGTCCTTCTTGTTTGATAGCATCTCGGGAGGCGTAAATGGTGGTAATATTGGTATTATTCATGACCACATTACAGCACAAGGTTTTTCCTGTTCCTGGTGGGCCTGAAATCAAAACACCACGGGATGCACGAAGATTTTTAGCACGATAAACTTCCATGTGTGGGACAAAGTTAATGATGTGTCGGTTTAACAATTCTGTGGAGTCATCATCTACGATAATGTCTTGCCATCCAGCACCTGGAACATCTAAGAAACGGAAATCTGCGGTGAATTTAGAGCCTTTCAATAGACCTTTTGTGTTGAAGTGAAGTTGCACTTTATCCCACAATTCTGTGTAGCGGTTTCCGTATTTTTGGTTGGTTTCAAAGTAGAATTTAATATCAATTTCATACTGGTCATAAGGCCAAAAAGAAACCACCAGTGGGTGTGAATCTTCTCGGTGTTGCAAAAAGAGAGAGAGTTTGTAAGGAATCTTAAATTTTTCTCCGTTAAAGACTTCTTCGTTCCAAATAGGAGGAGTTTCAGCATTCCCATATTTGTGATTTTCTACCTTAATGGTTTCATACTCTTCTTCTAAAATCTGCATCAAGGAATACGCCCACATGATATATTCTCTTCCAGAATAGTCTCGGTGTTTGACTTCTAAGTTGTTGATGTCTGTTTGGAAAAAATCAGAAATAGAGGCATCCATCTGGTCGGTCTTTTCAATTGAGTCGCTAAGATACTGCAACATATCTTTGAGTGGTTCAGTGGGTATTGAAATAGGTCCCATTGGGGAAGTGATTTCAAGATTTGTAGGCATTGCGGTCATACAGTTAAGTTGTGACATTACCTATATGAATCAAAGCGCACTCAATCCCGAACTATTAAATACCTGTGAGTCACTAAATGTAGTTAATAGCCAATACCAATGCTCGCCATTATTACGATACGACTCTCCATAGCGATTCTCAAATCCTGGGAGTTGAGATACTGCTTCGGGAGACAACTGTAAAAATATTTGATGCTCTTTTTGTTCGTGAATAGCCCGAATCAACTCGTTAGTGTTTCCTTGGTGTGCCGCAGTTTGTATGCCTCCTGCGGTGGTTTGTTCGTCGTGACAATGATAATAACCTATCAAATCGGGCTCATAACTCAAACGATACAAGTCATCAGATTCCAAGGGATTACCCATCAAACGCTGCCACAAATCAGTATCTTCGCCAAAGAACAAATTTTCATCAAATCCTCCGATGTTTTCAAATCTTGAACGGCGAATGATGCAAGCCGAAGTCATGATTGGTCTTAATGCTGCAAAGAAATAATCTTGTCCACGCTCCCAATTATTCTGAAACTTATTCCAGTCTTCAGGAGGGAGGAATCCTGCCAATCTTTCCGTAGAATAGGAGTCGCCTGACTGTCCGACAAGTGTTTTGGTAACATTCATTACACCCCACCACAGAACTTGTTCTGAAGGGCGGGCAGGTAGGTCTAAAGAAGCCCATAACAAGCGTTCACTATACCATTTATCGTCGGAATCTAAGAAGGCTAAATAAGGACGAGAACCTTGAGATATGGCTTGGTTTCTGGCTTGAGATACACCTGTTCCTGATTGGCGTAAAAAGTGGAATTTAATTTCTGAGTCAGCAAACTCTTGATAAACGGCGTTAATGGAATCATAGCGTTCGTGGTCTTCGGGAGTCCCATCTACTACCCACACTTCAAAATCTTTGAAGGCTTGTTGATGCAAAGAAGTTAAACAAGTGCGAACCAATTCTGGCTGGGTCTTGAAAACAGGAACGATAACATCAAACATAATGTTTTTGGGAGTTGCCTCCTATATGAATCTTTACAAATTCATAATTTCCCATTCATCACGAGAGATGATGTTGAAAGTCATACCTTGGTTGAGTTGATAGCGATTGCGGGCTCCTTCATCTCGTTGAAACATTTGGAAAGTTTTCTTCCAAGAGTGGGGCAGTGTGGCTAAAAACTCCTCTGTTATGTGACAATCACTGTGGCGAGCCAAAAGCAATTCAGAAACCTGAGTCATAATTTCTGGGTCTTGGCTAAGGTTTCCTAATTGTCCTTCCCAGTGATTTTTGATAACCAATGGACTGTCTACGGATAAACAACGAACTTGGTAGTCAGCCTTGACCCATTGAAGCATGAGTTCGGTATCTTCGGCCAGACGAAACTCAGGAGAAAACTGGTGGGAGTCTACACATTTTCTGCGACACATTAGCCCTGAAAAGTATGCCGCAGCACGGAACCAAAAATGCTTTTGTAATTCACGGGGCAAGAAGTTGAGGATTTCATAACACTGCAAGTGATTGTGCATAATTTTCTGCATACCAATTTCAGCAGGAATGCCTAAGCGTTGTAACTCCAACAAATGGGTGGAACTAACGCTGCTCAGAATTTCTGTGACCCAAATATCGGCTTCTTGAGTTTCCAATGCTTGTGACATCAAAGTCAGATACAAAGGATGCCACAAATCATCAGAATCTAAAAAGGCAACTAATGGATTGGAACTGGATTCTAACAATTGATTACGGGCGGCGGCCACACCACCTTCTTTAGTTTGTCGCTGATAGTTCCAACGAGAACCAAATGCCTCAGAATATTCGGCTAACAGTTGCTGATACGAGTCCCAACGAATCCAATCTTCGGGAGTATCGTCACATATCCATAATTGAAAATCTTGCGTTGATTGATTTAGAACGGAGTCTAAAGTGTCTCGCAATAAGTTGAGAGGGGTGGAGCGAATCGGCATGATAATATCAATCATAATGATGGTTAATACCGCCACCTATTTGAAACTAACCAAACAATGAGCCTAATCCTTCAAAACCTAAGTTATCTTCAACATAAGAGACATAACTTTTTATCAACACAATACAAAAAGATTGCCAAACCGTTTCATACACATCAGCATCAAATTGATAAACACCATCCTTGAAATTGTGGGCTACGATAATAGATTCGGGGCTACTGACACCAAATAGTTCGCCTCCAATGCCTAAGAAAGCGAGTATTGCTTGTGAAAAATGGTTCGTTAAGATTCCTGGTCCGATTCCTTCAAAAGTGATATTTGGTTGTCGGCCCATCCCTATGTCTTTTAACCACGAAAAGAATTGGTCTTTCATGTCTACGGATTTTTCTCTGCTCTGGTCAGCAATTGTCAAATAACGAACTCTAAGAGATGGCTGGTTCAATTGAAACCAGCGTTCCATTTCAGAATAAACTGCTGTTTGGAAATAAGAAAATGCTCTCCAGTCATCCATGAATTGGGATTGAGCCCACTTTAACATAGCCTTTTCAAAAAAATCAAAATATTCATCATCTGCTAAATCTTTTTTCTCACCTGTGGATGTAAAAGCCTCTCCGATACTTGTTTGTCGTGAATACTTTTCCAAATTATCCTCGCTGATAAAATTTTGCAGAAATTGACCAAATGGTGCAAATGTTTGCCAAAAGTCTGGCATTGAAGGTCGTTGTAGCCAATTGATAGGAGTCGGCAACATGGTTTTTCCTCGGATACCCACCTATTTAATGTTTAGGGTTGATGTAGTGCTGAAGCAATTAGATTACTTCCCACATTTAACATCACAACTCCGCCTAAAACACCCATGCCATATGACAAAACAGGTGCTTTATTACGATTTACCAAGAGCAAATTCAAATGAAATGCTGATACGGCCAATCCTGCTGTGATAAAACCGATACCCAGTTTGGCATCACGCTTCATACTGATTCCTCTATGGCATCAGTCAATTCTAACAGAGATTGCCTCAAATCATAACATTCATCTAAGTTCCAACGCTTTTTCAGTTTTTCCGTAGTGTAGCCTACGATGAGGCTGGTTGCTACGGCCACAGTGCAGAGGTTAAACAATTCTTGACCCGAAGGAATTCTGATATTCTTGAATAAACCTGGGATTGTTCCATTAGACTTGCCCAGTGAATACATCACTACGCCTTGGATAAGGTCAGAGGCGCATAAAACACCAAACAGAACCAAAGAACTTTTCAGTTTAGGGTGCATCACGCTTTCCCTCCTGAGTGAATTGCTACATAGCCACCGATTGCAACTCCGACTCCAGCCATAGCCAAAGCAGGAACAATCTGAATCACACTAACATTAGCGGGAACAAAGAGATATTGACCTACTCCCCAGCCAACAACGAATCCCGTTAAGGCTCCGAGTTGGATTTTGCGAGCGTCGGCTTCTAATCCCATGTAGTTCACATTCCTGTCGCAGAACCTTACGGCCCCCAGAATCATTGTCACGGCCTAACCGTGTCTCATCTGAGGGCTAAGGCCCACATTTCACCAGTTTAGCGAACTCACATTCCTTGAGCGGAAAGGAGTGAACGCTTATACCAGTCCACATTTCCTGGGTTGATGGAGATACCCATTTCCAACAACTTGTTGGCGATGAGTGCATCAGGACCGTCGTAAAGAGTGTATTTGGTGAATGCGTAGTGGTCTACTCCGCTTGCTGCTCCCCAAGAACCTGCGTTGAAAGCAGTGTAAAGGATGTCCCAAACTTGTCCTGGCAACACATATACATCAGGGTATAGGTTGAAGGAAGGCTGGAAATCAAGGGAACGAGGGTAAGGACTGGCCGAACCTGGGATACCTTGGTTTGCAACATTGTCTGGGTCAAGGAAGTAGTCCGTGGTGTTGATACGAACTTGCACATAGGCACGAGGACCGAGTGTTCCGTTTCCTGGGGTGAAATCACCAAGTTGTCCTCGGTAATCTGTTGAGACAGTAGCCGCAGTTGCAGTTGCTGGCAGAGTTGGTGTGCAAGCAATGTCTTCAATGACAACGAATTCTGTGGCGGTTGTTTCTGCTGGCTTGGTAATGTTGTTACCGAATCCACCGATAAAGATAGAAACTGCTCGTCCCGCTTGCGCTGCGACGAAGTTGTTTGCGGTTACACCATTTGGCCCGAGGCCGTTCCATTCATAAATTTGACTTCTCATACTCATAATAATCACTTTCCATAGTTAGTTTTCCCAAAGGAACCCCGAACTCAGACTCCTCCGTTAGCAGGGGCCATTGAAGCACGGGTTTGTTGCTCAATGAGGGAACGCTTATACCAATCAACATTGTTTGGATTGATGGTGACACCAAGTTCCAAAAGTTTGTTTGCGATGAGTGCATCAGGACCGTCGTAAAGAGTGTATTTCACGAAAGCAGCAACAACTTGTGTAGTTGTGCCGTCCATTGCGGAGTTGATACTGTAAAGAATCTGGAAGACTTGACCAGGTAGAACATAAACATCTGGGTAGAGGTCAAAAGACTTCAAGAGGTTGTCCTTGGTGTATGTCAAAACAGTTCCTGCAACGCCGACTCCAGAAGGAGAGCCACGAGGGTAAGGACTTGCAAGACCTGGGATACCACGCTGACGGGTAACATCTGGGTTCTGGAAGTAATCAGTGGTGTTGATTCGGATTTGGACTGAGCCACCGAGCCAAGGAGAACAAGCAATGTCCTCAATAACGATAAACTGGGTTGCAGTTGTTTCGGCTGGCTTGGTAATGTTGTTTCCGTATCCGCCGATAAAAATATCAATTTCTTGTTCGGTCGGAACTGTAACAGGAACATCACCTGTGGTTCTTCGTAGGCTACTGGATTGACCTGTTGGGGCAAGGTTACTCCATTCATATACTTGGCTTCTCATACTCATAATAATCACTTTTTGTTGCACAGTTGCTGTGTCTAATATTATATGGTATTTTTGACTATATAAGGTTTTACCCATTTCGGGGGATTTTAGACAATCTTGTTGGTGTTGAAGGGGTAATTACTCCAGTTGATAAATGGGAATCCATAAGAATAAGTAGTGATGGGTGGAGCAATCATATTAACAAATACTTGAACATCCATCTGAGCACGAGTCATAATTAGTGCGGTCCGACCAGCAACTAATAAAAATACATTGCCATCACTCCAAATCCAATACCTGTGGCGGCCTTGAGTAATAGAAAGAGTTTTTTTTCCACGAGTAGATTCAAACCACTCTGAAGCAGAGAGGAATTCTCGCTGGGTAGCGTAGTGTGGAACCCCAGTTTTTTGTAAATTGACATAAGTGGCTAACCATTCACCATCTACAATCGGATAGTAATCTGGAGCAATAGCGGTCACGGCTTGTTTCCAAGTGTCAATAATTTCATTTATCAGAGCATCTTGACTCTCGTTTCGGGTATCCATCAAATAATATATTCCCTCGTAATCAATAATGCCGTGGGTGGTGTCATCGTTAATACAGCCAGGATATTTTTTCCTCAAGTCCCTCACAATTTCTGCTCGGCTATGGGAATCATCTCCTGAATATGCAGGAACGGAAGTATTAAAAACATTAAGAAAGAAAGTTTCCAGACTATTTTGAAAGTCTTGCATGGGCGATACCCACTTCAATTCTTGTTATAGAGTTCCTTGGCACGGTTGTAAAGAGCGGAGCCTTTACGGATAGGTTCAAAACCTGTGATTCCTAAATCCTTGCGAGCCATACCGACTGCACCAGACCAAGATGAAGAACCTTCAGCCCGCTTGCTCATGCGCCATGGCTTGTCTTTACCCTTTGGCTTAGATGTATCGGTGGACATCTTGGTTTTTGGCTTGCGGGAAACTCGCTTGGTAGTAAATCTCTTTTCCATAGCGGCTTCATCAATTTCTGCGGCGAATGATTCGCCTGTTTCAGTTCCTGCATCAGAAACATCATATCCATCAGGAGATGCTGTGGCTTGAGGGGTGTATGATTCAGGAGATGCTCCTTCCATACCAGCAGGTCCACCTTCAGCAGACATTAACTTAGAATCCTTTTTGATAACAATTCCCATATCGTCGCCCAAATCTTGGACAAATCCAGCCATGGTAGACACAACAGGTAGGTCTACAACACGGTCTACGAGAGGAGCCTTTCGCATCTTGCCGAGCAAAACACCAAGACCCATAGTAAGAGGAACGATTCCCATAACACGGCCCACAGTTACATCCATACCGCCCAATAGTGGGAGTTGTGAAGGTAGTGACCCGATTCGGTAAGCCAAGACATCAGAAAAACGAGTGCTAAAAAATCCTGCTCCAATCAATAAGAGAGAGCCACCGACTGTCCAATCATTCAAAATCTTCATGTATATCAACTCACATAGGTAGTTCAAAGGCTGCGCCAGAGCGAGCCTCAATGCTGAATGGGTCTACGCCAGTCAAAGTAGCGACACCCATAAGTAGTGGAACGAGTCCCATGGTTTTACCCCATGTCCAGTTCAATCGTCCTGTGAAGCCCCAAGGCTTGCTCATCCAACTTCGTTCTGTTGCAAATCCGACGAAAATTGCGCCTGTGAGGAGCAAAGAGCCGCCGATAGTCCATTTGTTAAGTAGTGTTCCTTCAATCATATTATTCACCTGTTTTAAATTTGTCCCATTACGGCTCCAGTTCCTTCTGCGCTAACCATGTGACGGCCAACGACTCCAGTTTTTGCACCTTCGGCGTAATAGAATGTGACTCCACGGCCAGAATTTCCAGCAGAGGGCATAACATGGCTGAGGTAAGTATCTGACTCAGCAGATGTTCCTGGTTTGACATAGGAACCGAACTCATCATAGATACTACCTGTTTGGTTAGCATAGGCATTTCCTGAAACAGTCATTGTTGCGGCTTCAGCACCGTATGAAACTGGAGGTTGTGTAGATGCAGCACCTGGATAACGAGATGCGACGAAAGAATTACGGCCACCGAGACCTTCTGCCACAGCACCGCCCACATCTACTGAGTTGATGTAAGCACCGACTTCATCTTCCACTGGGGAATTAGTAGTAGAAGATTCTGGGGTTCCTCCGCCATAGGCTTGTTCCACTCCACCAGTTGGTGAAACTTCTTCAGCACCAAGAGTAAAATCTGCTCCGTGTCCGAGAGGTGAGCGAACCATATGAGAATACATTGGCTCTTTGCCCACGCCACGCTGCTTCATAGATAGTGTAGCAGCAACGAATGGTTCTTGGTCACCTGCGAATTGTCCCGCAGCAGTTGTGCCAGCATCGGATTCCACAGGTTGCATTTCTTCGCCTTCTGCATTCTTGATGTCAGAGTAGGAATAACCTGCACCTTCTGGGGTGATACCTTGTTGTCCGATAACACTTCCACTACCAGACTGAGGTAGTGATTCAGAAGCCATCATTAGTGGAGCAAAGTTTCGGAAGAAAGGAACATTTAGTAGAGTCAAAGTTTGTCCCAGTCCGTATGCGATTAGAACAATACCGCCTGTCTTAGAAGCAGCAGCAAAATCAGAACTCATTTTCTGGGAGCGAACCAATAGTGCGCTACCGATTCCCAAAGTGGTTAGAACACGAAGTCCATTACCCACAACTCGGCCAGCCTTGTAAAAAGGAATCATTGTCAGGGCAATCCCTGTTACATTCGCCACAATTACACCCGCAACTCCCATATAGGTGCTACGGTCTGTGAGGGTGGACATGGTATCGTCTACTACATTTGCGGTCATCATGTTTATTATCTCCGTGTTTTTGCTATTTAAGTTTGTCTAAAAAGACCTGGATGTGCGAGTGTAATTTCCTGCATCGGCCATCTTGGTAGGTGGACGGTTAATCAGACCCGCAGAATTCTGATTAAATCCAGTTGCTGCTGTGTTTTGATACACTTGAGCACGGCTAACTGGTGCTGGAATGATTGAATCTCCCATAAAGGTATGATTCTTTTGCTTGGTGACTCCACCATAGGTTTCGGCCAAATTCATTTCCATTTGTCCGTTGTTGAAACTGCTGGCTGACACAGGAGTAGTTCCTGCAATATCTCCTGCGGTAGACATAACAGAGGTGTCGGCCACAGTGAGTCCTTCTTGGTAGGCTTCAATAGAAACATCTCCATTAAGAGTAGAAACCACACGGTTAGCAATAGCCAACTTGGTTTCGTGAGTAATGTTTTCATCGGTTTCCAAAGCGGTGAGGAATCGGTGAGCCGAACCTTTTCCGTATTTGACAATAGAAATTGAGTTGTTATTTTCTGGCTTGTTATTGAGTCTACGCCAGAAACGACCTAACAAGGATGGTTGGTCTTCAACAGGCGCAATACGAGAAAGACTCCACTTGCTACCGTCGGGTGACCAGTTTAGTTGCATATCTCCAAAGTCGGCTGCGAAAGCAGGAATAACTGGAGCGGGTTCTCGGAGCGTAGCGGAAGCGGCGGAATTGGGGCGCATAACTGCCACAGTTTCTCCGAACATATCATTAACATTTCTAAGGGTCTGGGGAAGTGCCTTGAGTGTGTATCCAGCACCCATGTTTTCTTCTACGCCGTGCATAGCCGAGTCCATTGGTGAACGCTTTAGTTCTCGTTGAATAGCCAAATCAAGATTCATCTTTAAGACTCCTATGTTTTTATCGTGGTTCTTGCTATTTAAGTTTATTCAGAAAACAGCATGGCCGTTACGAGGGAAAATTGTTTCTGCATTCAGCACAGTGGGGTCTGTTTTGGCAGTGGTTCCTGCATAAGTATCATATTTGGCGGCTTTCTCGGCATCATTCCAAGTATCGGTAATTCGGGAGGGTGCATCAGCAGGAAGGTATTGTTTAACAACTCGGCCTCCTGAAACCTTAGCAATATTCCACTCATCAATCTTCCACTGAGGGCATCCTGACTCGCAATCGGAGTTATCAATAAAAACAAAATCTGGGACTGTATAGGTAATAGTTTCGGTGAATTCACAAGTTTCTAACCAAGATTCTCCCTTTCCTCCGTGGTCTCGGTCCATCATAAGAGTCAAGTCTAATTCTGCCCAGCCACTTTCCATTAACTCAAAAGCATCGCTGGCAACACCGAATCGGAAATAGGTGGTGTCTCCTGAATTCCAAGTATTGTCTAAAAAGAGTCCATTGTAATTATATTCTTTCTCGGCTCCTTTCCAAGTTAAATTTGCCTTGTAACCATTTCGGGGAGAAATTTCAATATTAGCAAATGCTAAACCACTTCTAATTCCTGATGGGATGGCATCCCAAGTATAAGAACCTCCGCCACCGCTTTGACAACGGCCTGAACTTTGCTGACGAATCATGCCTTGAACCTCAATGGTAAAGTAAAATCGTTTATCTTGAATCGGCTTGGAAAGTCGCTGAGGACGAACCCGAATTGCGGCTCCACCCTTCATGGGACGGATGGGTGAACAATAACACGCAATATCTTCATCGGTTAAAGAAGTTCCGCCTCCTTGCCAATCGTAAAATTTACCTTGGCTGTTACCCTCTCCGAACCAAGAAAAAGTAGTGGCTAAATATGGCTCTAAACAATTATTGGAACACGCATTCAAGACTGAATCAGGACAGTATTCTTCTTCAGGACTCCATCCACAACTGGTGGTGTATAGATTGCTGGAACCTGTGATATATTCCAAGCCTACTCTGGCACGAGAGCCCCAGCGAGGTTTGCTATCACTTAAACTGGAATTTCCAGTATCATCATCTCCAGAACTTTCTGGAGATGTGGTTTTAGAATAGAGCCAAGCGGCAGTTCCAAGAACTCCTGCTCCTGCGATAAGCCATGTGTTATCCATTAACCATCACCTTCGGCGCAATAGCATCAAAGGTGCAATCAAAGCAACTCCACAAGCGGCAATAAGAGCATAAGGTGTGGGTGTTGGTTCATCACGAGTAGATTGCATTTCTTCAATCACAGAAATTGCTTCAGAAGCATTACGGGGAATAAGAGGTAGTATTTCCATCGGTGGGGCTCTTTCTAATTCTCGGCGGGTGCTTTCAACATCGCCATGATTGTAATTTAATCGGCTCCAAAGTGCTGCACCAATTTTTATTTGCCAAGGTTCAGCAACTGTGCGTCCACCATTAGCAGCCTTAAGAGATGCTTCAACACGACTCAAACACATTTGTCCTCGTAGGTAATCAGGTGAGTGATTATCTGGGAACAACCATGCTTCGTATTCGGCTAAAGGCATTGAGGCAACTCGCTGACTCATAGAGTGTGCAGAATAAATTTCTCGGTATTGGTCGGGAGAAACTTCAGGTGCTTGAAATGCTTCAGGCTCTTCAGGAACCATCACTTCTGGTTCAGCAGGTTCTGGGACGGCTTGCCAAGGCTCTTCAGTTTCTGGGCCAGCAGGTGTGATTTCATCTCCAGGAATTTCTGCGGCAACATCCATTTCTGGTCCCGTAGGTTCTGATTCTTCTGATTCAGCAGATTTACCTTCCTTCTTAGCCAGAATTGCCTTTTGCAATGCTTCGGGAAGATTCTTTTTCTGATTTTCAGTTAATCCGCCTGTATTTTCTGATTCTTTAATCTCGGAAGTGACATCTTTTGCCTTGTCGGTTGCTTCAGAAGGCAACTCATTAACAATTTCGGTAGAGGTCTTACTCAGGGTATCCTGCAAATCAACCAATTCAGGTGTTAGCACATCCTCTGCCATGCTCTATAATTAGGGCTGCTGATATTTAAGTTTAATCAGTTCACAATTCAAACCAAGGATGTTGAAACTCTTCTTTCCAATCAATTTCTGTGGAATCTAAAATCTCAATTTCTACACTATCTCCGTGGATTCCTCGGAGTTGCTCTCTAATCCATTCAGGGGTGCTGGCTACTACTATCCAAGGCTGGTGGTAAAATCGGGAGGTAGATTCTAATTGTAAAAATGCTACTTGTGTTCCACAAGGTCTTTCTGCACACGAAAGGCGAGTCACTGTGGCTTGCATAATTTCGGGCGCAATTGGGTTTATATCTCGGGGGTCAATTTCTCCACAAGAAAATTCATAAGCGGCTACTAAAAAGCGAGGTCCAGCAGGTGTGGTGCGAATAAGCCCCGTAAAAGCATAACCTGAGAATGTATCTGGGTGAGTTATTTGCATGGCTTCGGGGTGTGCTAAAGCATATGGACCCCAAAAAGAAAAGTTATCTGGCAGCGTGTCTGCCATAAAGTCTTGAGTCATAGGACACACTAATTGTATTACCTATTTATAGTTATGAGGTAGGCATCTAACGACGGTAACGGTTAGAGTAGCCGTTAGAGTCTGGACGAGAAGCCAAATCTAATGAATAAGCACGAAGTAGTTGCTTTAAGTCCTCTGAGATAGCATCCATGTCATAATTTTGTCCTTTGTAAGCGTTTAAAATCCTTGCGATTTCAAGGGTAAATCGGGGGTAATACCATTCCCATACGGCTACATAGTCTGGCTTGTAGGCAACACATTCTTGCAAAAAAGTGGTAAAACCAACATTATATAATTGCTGTTTGTTCTTTGTTGCGCTATGATAATGTCCACCCTGGTTTAAGCCATTCATTTGGAAAAATGGCAGAGGAACAAAAGAAGATGAAAAATTTCCTGCCAACTTCTTTCGTCGTTCAAAAATATACTGTAATTTAGAAATTCCCCGCCTTTGACCTTCCGTAACTGGAACTGGGAAAATCTGGCCGTTACGAATAGTGGCATTTGATAGTTGTTCTTCCAACCAAGTTGAAACTACTTCGGGGTTGGTCATAAATTGTATGGCATTTATTTTGCTATTTGTCACCCTCCTATCCAAATCGTCTCCCTGCCAAATCCACGAAGCAGAGAAATCAGCCCAATCATTATCCTTCCTTATATCTCGGAGTTCAGAAGCAAAAATTTCTTCCAAATACTTGCCGACAAAACGATTCCCGTAATAATCAATTCTACGGATTACTTCCGTGGCTTTAGGTTCGTGCAAGCCACAAAATACTTTTCTTCCTTTCCCACACGCTTGACCTCTGCGGGGTCCAGTAGTTAATCTCCATTGGCAAGACACCATACTTATCAATTACCGTTACAACTATTTTAACCTTTCGGTCAAAAAGGAATCAAATTACGATGCCAATAATGTCCATCGCCAATGAATGTAGGAATTTGTTGCCAAAATAGTAGGGCTGCAATAGCGGCCAACATAGCCACATTCCAGTTAGAACCGATACTTTCACGAACGGCTACATAGGCTGAACCTAAGAATCCTACGGTAAATCCTACACTAATCAGTTGATTAAGTCGGAAATTAAAATTTCTGGGAACATCGTCAATTTGTTGGTTATCAGTCATGGTATTAGCCCCTATGTCTTCCTATTAAATATCCGCCAACGGCTGCTACGCCTGTAAATAAAATCGTCATGCCTGTAAATCTTGTGGCTTGCTTTTTCAAATCATCAAACAATGGTTGCATATCTTCAGCACCGAACATCATGCTGATGCGGGCAGGGATTACCATTTCAGTATTGCAATTGTTACAACAACGGCCATCAAATAATGGTTGAGCATTGTTTCCATAGCGTCCATAATCGGCTCCACAAAAACAACATCCATCATCTACATCCTCGGTGATTTCTGCATCCATGCGAGTCAATTCGCCATATCTAATTTCTAAATTACGATAATTCTTCAAATCTTCTTCCGAAGGTTCTTTCATATCTTCAATCTCATAAAGTTGGGCCAAAATTGTATCTTCTTCAGCAGCCATCCCGTATTCTTCAAACAACTCTTTTGTTTTTAAATCCATAGGTTTTTTATTATAGACGCTTACTAAGGTATTGCCAACCCAATAATAATCGTTTCCATCATCTTCAGCCTCTCCGAACTCTTCCGTAATCAATTCTTCATCTGACATATCTTTGATAGATTCTGGGTAAATTGTTTGAGGGTAGTATTGTGAATCACCATCTCTCACATCAAAAGTAACTAAGTAAAAGGTTTCTCCGACACGATGCTTTTTCATTCTGCTCTTTACGGAGCCATCATCTTCAGCATCAAATGGTGAATCCATAAAATCACTCTTCAGGTTCTTCAGGTTCTTCAGGTTCGTCAGAACCTTGGACCTTTCGTGAAAGTGTGTAGGCGGTCAATGCTCCGAGAACTGCGGCTCCGATAGCCATAGCCATTTTTGTTTCTGATTTCTGAACCTTAACTACTGGTTCGGCATCCATGGTCATAACATCGTCATACTTACGACCCATCGTTGAATGTCCTTTGTCCATAGCAGAGGCTTCATCACGACGGTCTTTCATAGATTGTGAATGAGAACCACGATGACGCATTCCAAGGGATTCGTCCATCTTGTCATTATAGCCTTGTTCCGCATTTTTCTGTGTCTGGCTTGGCAAATAGAAACTCATTAAAGTCTCACTCATATCCAAGTATTCTGGGCTTTGTCGGCCTCGGTATCCCAGAGCAGTAGCAATTTGAGCCATATTCTCAAGGTGACTTAACGCCTCTTCATTGATTTCTTCATCCCCAGGAACAATTTGGTGGAAAGATGTGAAACCATTATTCATAAGCCATTGTTGATGAGTTCGGAATTGAGATACCAATTCATCATCTGTCATATTCGTAAGTGCTGTTGTAGATTCCGCACTTCCATACCATTGTGGAACGCCTTGTCCAAAGGTAGAAGAATCTTCTCCATAGGAATTAGGATAGAAACCATCGTCTACTGCGGGCATACCGACTCCAACACCCAGTTCTTCTGCACTTCCATACCATTGTGGAACGCCTTGTCCTGAAATTGAAGCGGAATTTTCTCCCATACCATTGTAGGCTTCTTCAGCAGAGCCATACCAAACAGGAACGCCATAGTCAGAAACTGAGGCAGAGTTTTCTCCGAATCCATTAGTGAGAGGTCCTGTGTAATCTCCCAGCCCTTCAGCACTCATTTTCTTAGCGGCACGACGAGCATAATCTTCAGCATCATCGTAGTCTTCGCCCATATCCATGTATTCATCAGCGATAGCATCTCTGGCTGAACCATCACGAACTGAAACAAATTCATCTTGTTCCCACATAACTTCTGGACCCTCATCTCCTTCGGCTTGATAACCGAATGGTGTAGAATCCCAGTTTCCAATGGCTTGTCCAACGACTGAGCCATCAGTTCCATACATAACTTCTGCTTCAAAGGCCATTGGGCTCATAGAATTAGTTCCGTAATATTCTGGGACACCATATCCACTACCAGCCGCTGAGTCTTGAGCAAAATCTCCGACGGTGTGATTAAAATTATATCCTTCTGAAGCAAAGTAATCTTCTACGGCAGCCGAATTATCGTCTACATCATATCCAACAGGGGTTGCTTCGGGGCGAGCCACATATGCTTCAGGTTCTGCACCATCATATTCAAAAGGTGTGGCTTCTTCGGCACTAAAATTCTCTGCTGCGGAATCGTCTGTCTCAATACCTGCAACTGTGTTGATGGTATCAACAACTGCTTCTTGATTGTAAATCAATCCTGAAATATCAAATCCGCCCACAGGAAGGCTTCCTGCTTCAGCAGCACTTTCAATGGCTTCGTAAGAATCTCCTTCACCCTTTAGCATTGACATACTGGCATATCCTGGGATAGCATAACCTTGTTCAGTTCCCAAACGATAGGTGCGAACTTCTTGGTCACCTTGACGGTTAATTCCCATCACACGACCCATAGAAACTGTGTCATCATCTTCCACACGACATCCGATACGACGAGGTTGGAATCCATGGTTATCAGTCTCTCCTGCATAATAGAATAGAGCGCAAGGGAAAAATCGTCCCTTATCGGAATCATCCATACTTGCATACTGGGATTGAGTGATAATAAAGGTATATGGGTAAAAATTAACGGCTGGGTCAAAATCTCCAGCGTGTCCCCAATAATCGTCAGAGGTGATTAGCAGCATTTCGGTTTCTACATTTTGTGGCATTTTTAGACTCTCCTGAGTGTTGTTTCAAATCCGCCAGACATTGGCACGGCTTTTACTTCAGTATCAGATACTCTGATAATGTTGTGAGTATTTCTCCAGACACTTAAGTTTTTCGTCATTCCTGTGCTGGTATCTAAATATCCTGAATCAACATCTGGGGTCAAACTCAAACGACCTTCACGACCATTGACATTGCTATCTTCAGAATTGCGACTCAAATCACCAAATCGGTTATCACCCAAAAATGGGGTAGACATTTCTTGGAAAGGAACGGCTTCTGGAGGAATCATAGATACTAAATATGGGTAATTGTTGTTCACTTCTGGAGGAACACGAGGAGGAACATCTCGTCCCGAGTAATCAATTCCTGTGGTTGCCGTAGTAGCGTTGTCCAAAGAGCGAGGGAAATTGTTCTTGCGCTGCTTGAATGGGTCAGTAGAAACTGCATATTCTAAATATGATTTACCTTGTCCTGGTGCCAGAGCGTCAAAAACACGAGAGGTTTGTTCGGCTTGGTATTCGGTAACTACTTCATCAGAAAGTGTGAATCCGTTGTCATACGGGTTGATGTAACGAGGTTGAACATCAGAAATTCCTGGTCCAAATGGGTCGGTATTAACTACCATGTTAGTAGATTGCAAATCCAAGAATTTGTATCCCATAAAAGATTCTGAGAGTGAATCTGGGATAACATCCGCAGTTACTCCTGAGCGTTCAATCTGAATTTGCTCAAAATCGGCGTAAGTGAACTCATCAGCCGCAAAACCGAGTCGTTGTTTTAGTCCAAAAGGGTTAAGGAAGCCTACTGCCAGAACCGTTAAGCCTCCAATAGCAAACATTCCTAATGGGGAGCGCAGCATACTCATACCTATTCATCCTTCGTTTTGATATTTAAGTTTAATCAATAATCTTCTGGTAAAGTTTGAGAATCTTGAAGTTCTTCGGAGGTTAAATCTGGCAATTTGGGTGCAGTTATGGCTGAAGCCACCACAGAATTTACATACTTCATAATGGCATCATTTTCACCCCAAACATCTTGCGAACGAGGTAATGGATTAGGACGATAGAAATCAATACCGACAGGTCTGGCATTAGCAGCCCACTTTGGAGCAGGGCCTGACATCTGGGATTCAATGCTTAATTCATCTTCTATTGAATTAGTGGAATAGGGATTGACTAATGGGTGATAGTATGATTCCGCAGAAAATTCTTTTTCACGAGTCCAAGCAGCATCATGGGAAACAAAAATCAAAGAAGTTTTCTTCTCTTCAGTAGTCCATGGCTGTGGGTGAAGTGCGTCAGCGGGCCACTCTATCATAGCAGAAGTGGGGTAAATGCGAACCACATGGCCCAATGTCAAACCTCCGCCATCTTGAGAAGGACGGCTAACATTGACTACATCTCCTGGTCGCCACGAATCTCCGTCGGGAGATAATGGATTTTCCATTACACGAGTTCCTGTATCTCGGAAAGAAGAGGTTGGATAAACCAGACTGTTAATTTCGGAAACAACTTGCTTCCACAATTGTTGCTGAGTTAAAAAATCTGTGTTTTCCAAAACTTGTTCAGAATATATTCCTTCGGGCTGGTCAGAAAAAATCTGGATAACAATCCCTAATCTGTTGGCGGTATCTGATGAAACTTGCTGCGTTCCAACTCCCGTAGAATATCCTGACCAAACTGCGGTAGGAATCAATTGAACCACGGTGAATGGCCCAATTTTTTCCCGACGGAATTCAGACCAATCTGAAGAAGTCCACTGACGGGGCTCCAGATTTACTCCTAATGGTCTTAACGAACGAACCACTTCTATCAAATTCATATCAATCCTCTCCTGGCAATAAATTGTTCACGAGATAGACGACGAGCATCTTCAATTTTAGAAGCATTAGAAATTGGTAAATCTACTTGTAAATCAATAATTGCTAAAGGTAACTCCCGATGTCCCAAAATTTTAGAACTGGGTTGGTTTTCAAAACGAATTTCTATGGGACGGATTACAGAGGCTTCAAAAACCTTATTTCCAATCCAGGAGTTGGCTTGATTTTTCCAATTGGCTTCTGTGCCATTGTAAATCAAATCTTGGTATCTTTCGGTGCTACGGCGACCATCGCTCCAAATAACACCTGCTCCATCCCAATGAGTGTCATAAATAACTCCTTGGTCTTGCCCCATAACGGCAATACTGGTAACCAAGTCTCCAGGACGGAAGGCTCTCATGATAAATAATTGGTTGGCTTGATATTTAAGTTTCACTTACTGCTACGAACGCCAGCCCAGTAAATTCCACCCACAACGGCCACACCGATTAAGGTGTATCCCAGATTTTGAGTAATCCAATCGTTGAAACTTTTAACAACTTCTCCCAATCGCGGGGTAGTTGGCTCCACTTTAAGTCCAGGAATTGGTTCTTCAACAGTGGAGTTTTCTTCTTCAGCCGCAAATGTTTCGGGTTCAGGAGTGGGAAGTCCCAATTCTGATTCAGTGTAGTTAGTCATAGGGACACTATCTCCAAAAGCACCAGCATGAATGGTAAATCCATCTTCCATAGCCATAACGGTATCTCGTGGATTAGGAGGGTTCAAATTAGCATCCCATCGGTTTTGGGTGTCACGGGTAATAAAGTTGTTTTGCATTGTAGTCATAATTATCCCTCAAGCAGTGTTATAAAGTTGGTCATCAGCAGGTCGCCACGAATCCAAAGGATTGTAAGCAACGGAAGTAAAATCTGGGAATTGATACTGCGGACGAGAATCGTTTGCCACATCATACATATTTATTCCATGGGGTTGGTGAGCAGAAGCATAACTTCCATCATAATACCGAGGATTAGTAGGCATAGATTCCATAGCATTTGGTAGTTCAAAAGGAGAATAGTAAGGTCCAGATTTTTGTGGAGTCAAGTCATTCCAAGGTTGCATAAAAACATAGTTGTTATTAGCAGAAACTCCTTCGGCTCCCATAATATCTTCAGCACCTTCTACCACAGTTGGGTTGAGACGGTTAAGTTCTCCTTGAGGTGCAGCCATACTTTCTGTCATTTCGCTGCGAAAGGACTCGGCTTCATTTTTATCATCGGAAGTAACTTTTTTAGTAGTGGTCAAGCGGGCTTGAACGGTTGGGAAAATCATTACTGCGCTGAGACCCATAACAAATAGAGCCACATATTTCGGAAGAGGTCCCAGAATTTGTGATTTAGTCTGTGAAAGGTATGACATCAGAGAATCCCTCCTGTTATCAAACTACTCATATCCGAAACGGTAACTGGAGGGACACCTCCGAACAATTCTAACATTTGAAGATTACTGCGCTCACGAACAGTCATGTTACGAGCCACCATCTTAGCATGAGGAATCCTCATTTCGTCCCATGGTAGAGTGTCGGGTTGGCGGTAATCAGATTCGGCACAGTTGCAATCCATGTTGGAACAACCGCATCCCAATCCTTCAGCGTTTTTAGCCACTGAGTCAGATTTTTCGGTAATTTCAGACATATCTTTAGGAGTCATCATTTTAGTAACTCCGATGATTCCTGCATAGGTCAATGCGACAATTGCGGCAGTTTGTAAAGATTCTTTTAAAGTTATCATAGTATCACTTCTTAGATTTGCGCTCTCGTTGTTGTGCTGGGACGAATGGGTATCCGACGATGCCGTGAGGATTAACGAAACTTCCACGGAGTTTTTCACCCATGGATTTTCCTGCGAGGTCAGTATCTGGAATTGGTCCTGCAACTGGAGTTCCTAATCCACGCTCTTGATACCAAGCCTTTCCAGAGTTGGCGAAACGAGTGGTGTGTCCTCCTGATGGTGTCCAAGAACCTGTGCGGTCACCCTTTTGATAAACTTGGGAACGACCTGCTCCTCCGACACGACCTTCAGAGTATCGGCGTGGGCCTGACTTGGTTCCACGAACCTTACCACGAACCTTTGGAGATGCTCGCTTTTGCTTAATACCGAAATGCTTGTAGATTTTAACACCTTTGTCAATACCATACTTAGCCACTAATCTTTGAACAATAGTCAAATGTTTGCCATTTCTTCCTGTTTTTCGGGCTCCAGATAGGGCTGAACTAAGGGTTGATGGGCCAGAATATTCAGCAGAAAATGATTCTGCACCGTAGTAATCAGGAACACAGCAAAGGCCACGGTTCGTTCCATCGCCTATAATATCATCTTCTGCAATTACTTCGCTACAAGATGCACAAGTAGTTTCTGCATTCATTTTCTTATGGTGCATCTCTTCTACGGCAGCCATTATCGCTGCGGTTCCATATTTATCATAAACTGCTTTCATGTGTTTATTGCTGACTTCACCACGAGCATAAACATAACGGTTTGTAGAGGCATTACTATTCAGAGTGTCTTCCATATCTTTGCGTTGTGCTTGCTGATATTCATCTGCAATTTGTTGAGCAGAGACTTTGTTAGGTTCTTCTGCATTCATTCGGTTTCTGTCTCCAGCGATTTCAAGAACTGCTTGTGCCATATCAAAATCGTCATCACCGTATCCATTCATGCTTATTAGACGGTCATATTCTTGTTGAGTAAATTGGTCAGGGCTGTCATCATTAAGATATTTATTCAAAATATCACCTGTTTCGGCTCGCTTTCGCTTTAGACCTTCGCTTCCATCAAGAGGTGTCCAATTTGCCATCTCTCCAAATTCCATAGGGTCTTGAACAGGGGCTGAACCTTCTTCACTCATAAATGTATTGATACTTCCCTGACTGTCTTGACTGAGGTATCCTGAAACATCAGGACTATCAGAAGGTCCCGTAGGGGTATAGTAGTCATGGGGGGTATGGTTATGAGTTTCAGCATCAAAATCTTCAATATCCCCTCGGACTTCATCATCTTCAAGTAGAATCATGTTGCCTTCTTCATCTTCAGTCCATGTTCCTATTCTGCCGAGGGACTCTGCAATAGCGTCAAGAGCATTTTCATATAAACGAACACTACTATTTCGCAACGCATCAACGAGTTCTCGGGCATTGAATGTAATATCGCCATCAGTCATAACTATTATTTGATGGTTTTGCTATTTAAGTTTAAGGTTAATCACTCAGCATCTTCACTATCGCCATCTGATTCATCTTCAGCCTCTTCTTCTTGTTCTGCCTCTAAAGCATCGCAAACTACATCATAATCTGCGGTGTGCAAGGCATCATCCATGTCAGAGGTGACTAAACCATATCCAGTTCCTGTAATACTCCCAATAAATAGAGGTAGAAGGCGGTAAAAATGTGAAATCTTCTCACCTGTGTAGTGAGAGTAGCCAAAAAATACCAGTGAAACAAGAGTTCCTGTTCCTAATCCTGCAATAACACCTTTGCTAACACGGGATTGATGTTTATCACGAAGATAACTCGCTAATCCTGCATCACACATGGTTTGCGCTTCGGCTTTGTAGCGGGATTTCATGGAAAAGCCTCCGATTAAACTACGGAAGCACCAGAAACATCTTTCTTGAGTCCGAGAGGGTCAAAGCCAACCAGGACTGCAACACCCAAAAGTGTCACCAAAGCACCACCGACTTGAAGCAACGAAATGTTAGCAACAAGAGGTGTTGTAAAGAGAGAAGCCGTGCCGCCAACAGCAGCGAGTAGACCAACAAGAACAAGGGAGCCGCCAACAATCATCTTCATCATGTTCACTCACCACCCATCATTCCAGAGCCGCCCATAGGAAGGCAGCAAGCACCAAGAAGGCAAAGGCCGCCAGCAGTAGCGACAACACCAAGAGCCTTTAGAGGAGTAACTCCCATAAAGAGATTCATGCTGCCAAATTCATCACGGCTAAAGAAGGGCAACAGATTAAACTGATGCACACCAATCAATACCATAGTCGTTCCCAGAACGATTTGTCCTGTTTTTCCAGTTGTCCAATTACAGAGTTTGTTAATCATATTTTTTCACCTTACTTTGTCATACCAACCGTGCGTCCATTAAAGTTTGCAACACCGCCGACTTTACTGGTGCTGTTTAGGCTACCACCAAGGTCTGCGCCACGGATTGGAGGGGCTACATACTGCATTTCCATCTTGATAGGCTTTACTGGGCCGACAAGTTTGCCAATATTTGGAATATTTGGCGTAGTTGGAGCGGGCATAACAGGCAAATCACGAACTGGAATTTGCTGTCGGGTCTGAGGAACAACAACTTCAGGACCTGCCTTGAAGAATTGTCGTGGGTTAGTTGGACGGATGGTAGCCATTTCTGCTTCAAATACTGGGTCGCCACCTGTGTTAGCCTGTGGTTGATGAGCGTTAATCTTGCCCATCAATTCTTCTGGCTTTATTCGGTTAAGACCTGAAACATCTGGGCCTGAATCAAAGTTGTATAGTTCCAACGGAGAAGTGGGTCGCAAGTATTGACCTTCGGGAGATAGTCCGTCCCAAGTCAAATCATAATCTTTAAGGTTATAATCTTGCGATAGGTAACTTTGGTCCAGCGAAATTGCTGGAGCGGTAACTGTTGATGGAGCAGGACGAGGACCGTTTGGAACAATACCTTGTCCAAATCCGCCACCCATAATTTGCTGATACTCGCTCATAGCAGATGATTGAGGAACATTTATCTGAGGCATATTGATAATAGGTGCCGCAGGTCGTGGTCCTGTTTGAGTCAAACCTTGTGAAATCATTTCACGAGCATTGTGGGCAGGGAGTGTGTCCCTAACCAAAGATACCTCATCAAAGGTGGGCATTTTGGGTGAGTGTGGTAGGTCTGGTAAGACTGTTCCTTTTCCGAGCATTCGTGCCATGATAATCATTCCGTGTTTTTGCTATTTAAGTTTATTGTGATGCAAGGAAGCCAAACATACCTGCGACGATGGCTGTAACTCCGACTGCAACCGCTATGCCACGAGCATAATTTGGCTTATCCTTAACTTCTTCGTCCTCGCCTTCTGCTCGCTTGGTGTGACTTCCGACTGAAGCCGTGGCTTCTTTTTCTTCATCAGTCATACGAGAGCGTTGTTCAGTGTTATCATCTTTGTCTACTTTTGCTTCCACAGACATTTCTGAACGAGCGTCCATAGCAGGAGCCATCATTTGAGTAAATGGATTGCTGGATGCAACTGAAGCGGAATTAAGATGGTAAGAGCGTGTAGCACCAAATGTAGAATCTTCCCAAGGGAATAATCCAACGGTGGTGTTCGGGTCAAAGGTCACAGGTTGGTTCATTGAACTATCTTCTGCCAGAGTCATACCACTAATATATTGCTTCCGTTATTTAAGGTTTGTGTTGAGGCAATACTAAATAAGTGTTGAAATCCTGAGAAACACCAGTTAATGGAAAACCAAGACTTAGAAGAGGCAGGAGTGTTAAATTGAAACGCCCACTCTATACGATTGATAGGGATATAAAAATAATCGTATCCTGAATCTGATTGGGTAATATACTCGGAGGCGAGATTATTTTTCCAACCTTTATAGTATCGGACAGTGTTTTCAGGAACTTTGACTATGTATCCTGCGCCTGTTTTACTATGGGAGGCACGAGAACGATTGCGATGAATCCAAGGAAGACCTGTGACAAAATCTACTACTTCTATGGCTTCCCATTTTTTACGGGGTGAGAAACAAGCCACATTATCACTATCTATATGGTGCAAACCTATCCACCTATTATTGTGTAATAATACTGAGGGTCGGCCTGAATCCAACGGAGGCAGTGGGATAGAAGTGAGGTTTCCTGATTGATAACAAGATAACGGAGACCACGAGAATTTTGAGTTCTGTTTATGGGGTTCGGCACAACCTGGCAATATTTCTGAAGGTGTCACAGTTTTTAATTTACCTGTTTGGGAATTGATAATTTTGATACGATTACGAGGTGTGTTTATCACAAACCAAGGAATAAAACGATAAGATTGATTGCTGGCTTCACCGTTCAGCCATTGATTTTGAGTATAGCCATACTTACTTTGAAATTCTGGTTGATGCAAACGCAAGTCATCCCACTCAATTCCGTTGGTAACTAAATGCGGTTCTAACTCTGAACGAAGCACTACTGCCGTTCCGATTCGCATGATGTAAAATCATGTTGTGTCCTATTTAAGATTGCGAATCAAAGTCCACGCACCAGCCGAAGCCATCACCGTTCCGACAATTGCTAACAAAGGTGTGCGACGAGTGTTCCGATTAGACAAATCTGAGGCAGGGTCGTATTCTACTTGAGGACGAGAATCTATGGATTCTGCCGTCCAAGAATTAGCGACTTTAGATTTCAATAATTCATCTTCGGGAGCCACATCTAAATTAGGATAAAAACTGGCTGCTTCTCGGAGGCGGTCGCGGGGTGATGGGCTCTGAGTGGGAACTGATGGAGCAGAGTGTTCAGGAATTGCAGCCATATTTTCTGGGGCTGACATTGACTCTAATTGAGATAAATCAGAAATTTCAGAGATGGACGAGGGAATTGGGTTAGCAGTTCCAGCGTGTTCACCATAATTGGCTTGCACATCAATGTTGTTTCCTTTGTGTTCTACTCGTCGGTCACCACGAATCTTATCTACCACAATATATCCTCGGTCTCGGAAAAATTCTGGGGCATAAGCCACACACTCTCCTTTGCGAGCCGCTGCAATACCATTAAGTAATCGTTTCACTACCTTTTTATCAGTTCCGAAACTCAGTTGTTCGTCCAAAGCCTTGAGGTCACGATTGTTGATAACATTGTGAACCAGATAAATTGAGGCTTGAGATAGTGCTTCCTTGTTCACACCAGCAGGTCGCTGGCTCACCAGAGTAGCACCATAACCCAATGCTCGTCCTAATTTGCATAAGCGCACGATAGGGTCAAAAGAAACGGGTCTTCCCATTTGAGGGATAAAGTCTTGACACTCTTCAACTACGGTGTGAATACCTTTGCCAAGATGTGCCTCTAACAAGGCTTCACAGTAATCTGCTACCAATTCTTGTTGAGTCAATAGTGGTAATCCTGCGAGTTTGATAACCAATGATTTACTGGTTTCTCCCAATCTTTTAACCAAGGCTTTCATATCTACGGATTGTCCAATCGCAGGGGTTAAACCTTCAACTCCTTCTAAGTCAGGGAGGTTTCCGTGAGCATCCAGAGCATCAAAACAAACAAATTGCAGTCCTAAACGGTTAAACTCTTCCATCATTACCGCAGTAGTCCATGATTTACCAGACCCACGCTTTCCTGTGACAAAAAATACGGATGAGATGACGGAATCCTCACCATATGCAGGGAGGTGTAGATGTTTCCCCAAAACAACTTGTTTCGGGTCTATGCCATTATCTTGTATAAAATTCATAACGCCCATTATGTTTTTGTGCTTCTTGTTATTTGAACCTATCGGTCTATGAGAGCCTCAGTTATAATCTCCGTCTGGATGAGTTAATCGCACTAATGCGGCAAATGTTCCTGCTAATGTTATCATCCCGTCTCCTCGGTCGGGAGCCAACATAACTGCTTTGAAGAATTGTCCCATATCGGGACCCGTATGAGGCCAAACAGGTAATCCTGAAATAACAACACTGCTGGGTCTTACGGCCATAGGGAGGTCAATTCCAGCGGCTTTTGAATAACCTACTTCGGCTTGCAACCTCATGGTTCCTGGGAAATAAGTCCATTCTCCTGTGGCTATGGTTCCTCGGTAACTACCTGAATCATAATCTTGTCCTCCGCCTGTGTTTCGCATGGTTCCACCAAAATATGGGATAATCTGGTCCTCAAAATTTTGTGAACCTATTCCGACATAAAAAACAGGGCCATAAGAACGCATATACTGGTCTAATGGAACATTGTTTTCAAATTCCAAGGTTGCCCAATGCTGACGATACCAATCATAACAAGTGTCGCTAAAACAAATTGTAACTGCTCTGTCTATCTTTAATCTCTCTCCATCGGGAGTGGGAATTCCTCCTTTCATACCATCACAAGCAATTTGACATCCTGATGAATGCAGGGCTTGTCCTGAAGGAACAAACGCTTGAGAATTACTTCCTAACAAAAATTCTAATGCACCATCGTAATCATCAGAAGGTCCAGGCCAATCCACATGACCTACTTCATTAAAAGAGTAGAGGGCAAAATGAGATTTAGATGATTTACACTGAGCCACCACAATTGCTGCTAAGGCACGAGCCAAGTCACATTTCAAAAGCGTGGTGCCGTTGAAAGTTCCTGCAACTTGATTCATTCCTTCACTGCGGTCCATAACCAATTGCACGAAAGTATTATAACTGGTATCTCCTGTGACGGCGGGAGACATAGCCGTAGCCTGTGCTTCTCCTGAGCCAATCGCAATAGCGGGATTTGGGCCTGTGGTAGATTCAATTAACTCTCCTTGAGATTGACCCATAACATAAACATTTTGTCCTTCTGGTGCTTCTGAACCCTTGAATGTCAAAACCTTGACGAAATCGGCCATACCTGCAAAAAAGGCAGCCGCAGGATTTTGGAACTCTACCATTTGAGGGTCATTGGTAGGAATCTGCGACTGTCTGGTAAATATATATGGGTTATCGTCTGCTCCGCCTGTTTGTCCACTCATAATATCACTTCACTCATAATCTCCGTCAGGATGGGTCATGCAAACTAAATCTGCAAATGTTCCTGCTAATGTTATCATCCCGTCTGCTCGGTCAGGAGCCAACATAACACATTTGAAAAATGATTCCATATCCACTCCGTTGTGCGGCCAAGTTTCTGGTAGTTCATTACCATCCGAATGGCTTCTTGAAGAGGTGATGTTAATTCCATTAGCCCGACTCCAACAAACTTCGGCAGCCAATCGCATAGTTCCTGGGAAATAAACCCAATCTCCTCCTCGTCCCATTGGGTCATAGGGCAAACGGTCATTTTCTGAATCATACTGATAGGGAGCATAATCATTATACAAAGCGTCTTGCTGCTCGGTGCGACCTCCGCCTGTGTTTCGCATGACTCCTCCAAAATAAGGAATAATCTGGTCTTCACGACCTCCGCCCGAAGGAGATACTCCAACATAATAAACAGGACCTTTGGTTCGCATATACTGGTCTAATGGAACATTGTTGTTAAATTCTAAAGAATCCCAATGTTGCATCGGCCAGTTGTAACATTGATTGGAAAATACAATTGAGACGGCACGGTCTATATTCAACCTATTGCCTTCCAAATCAAATCCTGAGAACATATAATCGCAAGCGGTTTGACAACCAGAACCTGGTTCATGTCCTGCTATTATCTCTCCGCTTATGCTTCGGGTCTCAGGAACAAACGCTTGAGAATTACTTCCTAACAAAAATTCTATGGCTCCGTCGTAATCTTGAGAAGGTCCAGGCCAATCAACATATCCTGTCCAACTATATGAAAACAGACAAAAATGTGATTTAGTAGCACGGCACTGTTCTACGGCAATAGCGGCTAATGCTCTTCCTAAATCCCAGAGAAGCATGGTTTGTCCGTTGTAAGTTCCTGCCACATTGTCCATTCCTACGCTGCGGTCCATAATAATTGCTACCAAAGTATTGTATTCTTCAGTTTGAGTTGGGATAATCATAGAAGAACGAGCCTGTGCTTCACGAGCCGCAATAGCCAGACCTGGATTCGGTCCCGCAGTATCTTCTTTAAATTCTCCTTGTGATTGACCCATAATGAATGCAGTGGTGCCTATTTGTTCGTTCGCAGGTCGGGTTTTCATAACTCGCACAAAATCTGCCATTCCGTCAAAGAAAGCAGCCGCAGGATTTTTAAAGTTTATCATTTCTGGGTCGCCCATATTCCGACGGCCAATCTGTTCGGTAAAAACATATGGATTATCGTCTGTGCCGCCTGTTTGCCCACTCATCTTATCGCCTCAGTATCGGTAATCTCCACCTTCAACAAGTTCGGCTCTGAATCTTAATGCCCACTTCCACCATCCAGGAGGGATAGTGACTTCTCTGGCTCGGCCACCTTCATCAGCAACACTATCAATTCCTGGTTCGGTTTCCCAAGCGACAGCACCCTCAAAATATCCTTGTGATAATCCGCTGGTTCGGGAGGGTAATAGTTGTAAATCTCCAGAAGGGGATATTAAATTGTCAAGAGATTGTAATTGACCTGTGTTAATATAGTGCTGAATAGCAGCATATCCTGGATAATATCTTCCTGTTTGCAGGGCTTCTAACAGTGTGCTTGCTTCTCCACGAACTGCCGCAGCCTGTCCTACTTGAGAAATTGCTTCACATTCTCGGCAAAGATAATAACGAACTGCGATTCCTTGTTGTGGAACTTCTGATGTTTCCACCAATTGAATACGGTGCGAGCCTTGAATGATAGCATTGTTGCCTCCTGGCGCACGAGCAGCCAAGATAGCCGCTAAACCACCGTTGGCTCTTCCTGTCCAATCTTGAACTAATTGATTTGCAGGGATTTCTCTATCATTGATGTGGCAGTAATCATATCCTGTTTCGCTCTGAATCTCATAATCAGAAGGGATGTTATTATCCATCATGTATTGCAACGAAGCATTCATCGGAACTCCTGTTAATCCAGGCCCAGACCAATTTACGCTTCCTGATTCCATAACTCCTGTGACATCGGGGAATTGGGTCCATCGTGGAGTTTTATTGCCTCGTTGGTCGGTGACCATAGGGGATATATCAATCCATCGGCCCTGAATGAGAGAGAAGTATGCTTCCGCAGACTTGCCTTCGGTAACGGCAAAGGTATAATTATTAGGGGCTCCTGAACAACAACTCATAGACCCTGCTGCTCCCGCAGCGGTCAGAGGATTTTTAACTATTTCGGCTACTCTTGGTGCGGTAAAAATGGTAACTTCTGTGGGTCTGCCCGTAGCAGCGTCTAAATTTCCTGCGGCTCGGACAACGGGATTAGAAATAGTAATGACTCCTCCAGTAATTGCTACGGCTTGAGTTCCCACAGGTATTCCATCAGCATTAAGATAATCTCCGACAGCAATTTTTTCGGGATTGCTAACTACCAGTGTGGTATCTCCTTCACTGTATTCGGCGGTGATTAGAGTTTGATTTTCGTTGAGGGATTCGGCAGAAGGAACAGGTGCAGAAGTGGTGCTGTTGTTAGTAATCCATTCTGCTTCGTATGTTAGTGGGCCTTGTCTTTCGTTAGGACAAGTAAATCCTTCAATATTCCTATCTGAAACGGGTTGCGGTGGTTGGGGTGTGAACTGAGTTGGGATGACATCGCCCATATAGACTTGAGGGAGTTCCAGACGAAGATTGTATCTTTCCTGCGTGTCTACTTGTGATTTCAAAACTAAACTCCATTGAGGTCGGTCGGCAAATGCTTGTGCTATCATTGCTCCGTTAGGCAAAATACCGACTGAATCTTCTGCGGTAAGTGGCTGCCGATTCATAATGGTGTATGGCATCGGAGGCATAATAAAATTCTGTGGGTGAGGTTCAATAAATTTAGCGTCACCATTAACTCCACAAGTGGGACAATAATCCATAGCCTGTCCTCGGCCATCAATCAATGGCTGGTAATTTGTCTGTTCTCGGGCATTTGAACCAGGATATTGCCATCCAACATTTTTATGGTCTGGATTTTTACAAACTGCCATTATTGACCGAACGAAAGCATACCGACACATAGAGAGTGCGAACGATGCAGGGAAAGCATTCTTTTGACGAAGTGTTTGTAATTGCTTAATTGCCTCATGTGCTGCGGTTGCATTTCTAACAGCAACAGTGCCAAACTCTGCATAAACCGCTCGTATAGCATCATCTTGGACAGCACCACGAGCATAAGTAGCGTAATCCGAAGACTCACCACTTCCTGAACTTATGCCTCTAAAACCGCCCGTTCGCCCTAATTGACGAGTAGTTTGGGACATACCCTCTGCCTGTGCCGCCCGTATTCTGTTGTAGACCATGAGTTGTTCATCTGTTAATGCTTGGATTTTGAGCATAGGTTCAAAAACTCCACCACAATTACAACCGAAAAATCCATCCAATCCTGCATAACTTCGCTGAACATCACCGATATTACGACATAATCCTCCGTGTTGGTCGCCCTGATACTGAGATTGATTAAAGTAGGTTTTACGAGGATAAATATCAAAATTAGTATTAAAGTCTGCATTTACGGGTGCAAACCTTTCAATTCCACAAGAGTTACAGACATAGGCATTAGGTCGTGAGTTATTTCGGTCTTTAGTAGAGGTATATCCTACTTGAAGATAAGGAATATATTTCAAACATTCGGCTTGAGTAGTGAGGTAGGTGTTTTCAGGAGGCAAACCTTGATAATAAATACGATAAAATGCTTGAGAAGATGCAGAATCCTCTACAAACTTGGCGTTATTGATAATACCTACCATGTTAGGTGGCATTTCCGAATTTGCTCCTCTAATCGGTGCGCCATTGACAAACTGTGATGTTGTTTCTGTGGAATCATCACGATGTCGCTGTCCTGTGGTCCAATAATCTCGGAGTGGGTGGCTGGTATTAACCTTGAAAATAGCATAACTTTCGGTTCCACAACCTCCGACTCTTTTAGGTGTGCTGGAACTACAATATGGGCTGGGACATCTGCCCGAGCCTCTCCAAGTGGTTCCACATCCTCCATTTTCTGGGTCGCAAGTATTAACTTGATTGCATTTAACTCGTCCCACAACTACTTGAAATCTTTCTCCACGGTATGTTGGGTCGTGTAGATTTCGTTGCCATTGCTCTAATCCGACTGACGAGCCCCAATTAGCAGGGTTGTTGTAAAGTCCAAAATCTGTGAACTCCCACCACCACAAGAAATCTCTTCGGCCACAACCTCGTGTTTTAGAAGCATCAGGCCCTGTGGCACCACCACCAGTTCTTCCTGCCTCTCCAAATGCTACGGGATTACAAACAAAAATACCTGAATCTCCTGCATTACTGGTCTGAACATGAGTATTTCCTGTGAGGAATCGTCGCATCATCATTACAATTCGGGGTGCATTAGACTTGAAATTGCTAACTATTTCAGGCATCTGGGTATTTGCGGTTGCCAAACGATTGGGAGAGTTCCTTCGGGAACCAGGATTTTTAAGATAAATTAAATCATAAATGTCTCGTAAAATTCGGACACCGATAGGTCTGTTAATTGGATTATCTCTATATCCCATAATATCACCGTGCCAAATCCTCGTTTATTCCTACTCCACCAGCCTCAAGTGTGGAGGCATGAAGTGTGTAACTAACATCTTGTAACCACTGGTAAGCAGCCTCGTCACCTTTTCTTCCACTATATCCTTCTGGACGGGTGGCATAGTTAGCCGCCCATTCCATCACCAATAAAAATCTAACTTCAAAACCATTGCGTTGTTGCGCCTCGCCCATCAACCCACGATAATTAAACCAATATCCATAGGTTTGTTTAGCAGGAAGTCCTGTGTCGGGACATATTTCTCTACAATATCTGGCTGGAATCCACTTTCCATTGATTCGGTAAGCCATAATTGGTTCAAATCCATCAAAACTGGTGCGATTATCATAGGTCATTGCGGCTTCCACCACTTGAATTCCTGGGGTGAAAGTTCCTTCTATAACAGTAGGTTCCGAGCAGATTTCACACACACCTGCGGTAGTCTGGAATCCTTGATATTGCGAGCAAGAGGAACAATAATGGCTGGTAATTCGGCTTGCTATTTCTACGGAGTTCCAGTTATTCGGGAATGGCTGTCCTGTATCTGGATTGTCGTTTTGAATGCACCAACTAACAGGAGGGTAAATCTGAGGTCCTCGGCCATAACCCATCAATTGTTGAAAAAGTGGGGTCTCCGCAGTAGCGATAGAAGCATTTCCTGACTCTCCAGGATTGAAATCTCCTTGAATTAGTCCTGTTGATGCAGGAGGTATGTAGCGATTGTCCTCCACAGGCTGTCCATAAGAATTTTGTCCGTTCTGTAAAACTCGTGCTAATGCTTGTCTTCCGCTTTCATCTGAGTAAGGAGTTCCGCAGATACGGAAAAAACTGTCGGCAAAATGTCCATAACTCAAAGTTTTTATCATCTCTCTTCCAAAAGCCGTATCTTCAATAAAATTGTTGCCTCGGCTGACATTGAAATTGACGATAATATCTGAAATCACATTGCTCCAATCAAATTGTTCGTGAGCATCCACAGGAAGGTCTCTAACTTCGGCTTTCCAATCTGAAACACGGCCTGGGTGAACGGTAATATGTCCTATCTCGTGCGCTACTGTGAAAGCAACTCCCGCCGCAATATATTCGCTGGGGAATCCATGATAATTCTGGGGTAGTGTCCATGAAACATAGTTCTGACCTAATGAAATCATTTTCATATCCGTAGCAGCACCATGCTGGTCGCTTCTTTTAATATCTACTGGTGTGTTGGTAGTTCCTGTCAAAGCCCGAAGGCTGGTGAGCAACTCTTGAACATTTTCTCCCAAATGGTAATCTCCATCACGGAATACTTCGTCCATGAACTTAATTGGGTCTTGCTGCTATTTAAAAGTTGTCTTAACGACGACGAGGTTGCAAAGCATCTCCAAGAATTCCTAAATATTCTTGACGGTCGGATTTAGTAATATTTCCTGAATCTCCAAGTCCATTCTGCCCGATTGAGTTAGATGAATAACATCGTGGGTCATTTATTGGCAAAAAGTTAATAGTTCCTGTGATTTCTCCAGGAGTATTCAAAATTGTGGCTCCTTCCATTGGGTGGTATTGACCAAAGTTGGAGGTCACTGTTGCCGACAAAATAAATGTCATGTATTCACCATTTTCCAAAGGTTCTCCAGAGCCAGATTCTCCTGCTGGAATGGAGCGAAGACAAACCCACAATCTCAAGAAATCGTTCTCATCGTCTGCCCACATATTGATGTTGTTATCACGAACCAAGGAACGGGCTGGACGAGTGATTTCACGAGTATCGCCAGCAAAGCCTACTTCTTGAGTAATATCTCCTGTGACAAACTCGCTTAGTTCAGAGTGAGGTAGTTGGAAACAAGCCATCAAAGATGCGTCTTCCTTACCCCAATCAATACTTTCATTTTGACCTGCCATAGTGAATACTCGGGAGCCGTTGTAGGATTTGTTGTCTTCATCAAGTTTGATTAACTCCGAGGCTACTTGCATAAATTGTGAAAAAGAAACCTCAACATTGCCGCTTTGAGAGCCAGCATCAAAAATCCATCGTCCATTATCAGAAGAGAGTTTAGCACTCATTTTGTTAGTAAATGCAGTTAATGAGGTGTGGAATCGGCCATAATCTGGCGAATCTCCTCCTAAAATACCGTCCTTAATACGGCCAATCAATTTAACTTGTTGATTGCTGAGTGCGGTGTGTGCTGAATCATTAGCATAATGGCTGGAAGAGATGCTAAGTCCTGACATACGCTTGCTAACACCTGACATTATGGCACTCATATCGGACTTGCTGGTAGTAACTGCGGCCCACGCTCCAAGTGTATCTCCATAAGTTGGTAGGGTCAGGTTGGCAGTAGCACCCATATTAGCAAGATTAGTTCCTACGGCAGCGGCATTGATTTCGGAATTGAAATATGCAGCCTTTCCTCCACTGAGTCCAGCGGCGTAAATGGAAATCTCTTCGTCACATAGTCCGAGCAAACGAGCCTTATCGTCTGTGAACAAATTACCATTATTAGCAATTGCATATCGGGTAGCATACATATCATTCAAACACGCCTCGCCCATGTTTCCAGAAACTGGGTTGCTGATTCGCTGCATAAAGTTTTCATACATTTCTGGGTAACCTTGAGTATTGTTTTCTCCATACGACCGAAGTGTGGTGTTGCCCATTCTTTCTGACTCAGAAACCATGGTAGCAATATGCCAGTGAACTGGGGTGATAGAAGTTGATAAGTTAGCATTTCCAATCATTTGGTCTTGCATAACCTTGAGAACTGCGGTTTCATATTCGTGAGCGTAGTCGGAAGATTGCAAAATACTGACACATCGTTCATAGAAGGAATCCAACATCTCCAAAAGTGAGGCACCTCTTCCTTGTCCAATATCTACATCACGGTTGATATATCCACGAACCAAGAATTCCCGAAGGAAGTCCTGTTCGGAGTTATAAGCCAAATCCGCCGACATAGCCTTGCCGATACCCTTGGTGTTTCCATTAACATCTGTCAAACCTTCTTTGCTACGACCGATACGGTGGGCCACAGTATATGGGATGGCATCTACAATGTCTTCACGAGATACATACGACTTTCCACGAAGGAAGGCGAATGATTTAGCCAATTTGATAATAGAATTGGTGAAACGGAATCCAAGAACACGAGTGAAAATTGCGGGTAATTGGGCGGTGACTTGGGCTCCTCTAAGCGGGTCAGCAGTTTGCATTTTCGCCTGGTCTCCAGCGAATGCCCGAGTTCCTTGACCCAAAACAGCGGCTTCAGTTCCATCGTTTCCACTGGAGGTGTTAGTGGTAGTAGAGAAATCAACCAATGGGGCTTCGTGAGGATTAGAAACCCAAGAATATTGTTTGTTATTGCCCACAGGCAAAATATGTTCACGAGTTCGGTAGGCTTGAGAGAACAAAACTGAGATAGCCGAAACATCACGGTAACCATCATATGAGCCACCATTTTGAACCATAGAAATTCCTGTGGAGTCGTCTTCAATCATGCTCCAAATATCTCGGATTTCATAGAATCTCAAGGGAGCCATAGCGTTAGACATGGTGAGATTCTTAATCAATTGTTCCACAGGTCGTCCTGCACGATTACTCAAAATGTTATATCGTCCACCCATAGATACAGACTTGAACAGAATTTCCATGTCAATTCGGTCAGTAAATGCCAAATCGTTTCCTTTTTGGTGAGGGTTGGTATCCATCCAAGCCACAAAGTTAGGTGAGTCAAACTCTTTTCCACGGTATTCTACCTTTCGCTCGGCAATCAGTCCCAGAATTGCGTCTTCCATTCCAGGTTTAGAACGGTTGGCTTCGTTAAAGAACTTAACTGGTTGTGTAACAATCGGGCGAGGAACTGGTTCAAAGTCAAAAGTATTAACATTGGCTCCCTTAGCAGGGTCAAAAGATTGGGTTTCACGAATTTCCATACCATAAAGAACTTCGTCGGCTCGCTTTTCAAAGTCTACCTTAGCAATACCAATTTCTCCCAGCATTTCTGAAGAGAGAGATTTCCACTGCAAAGAACCTGGAGTGGCACGAGAGTCAAAACAAGTGTGTTGCAAAAACTCTCGCAACCAATATCCTTCGTTACGACCTGCATCGGTCCACATTCCTGTTAATCCTGATTGAGCAATATATTCTTGCACTACGGAACGACCTGATGCTTGAGTGTTGGCAGCCATGTGTGATGAAATGTCATCAAACAAAGAACGAACTGCTGTGCCATTCATTTCTGGGTGCGCCAAGCGCATAATCAAATCTTCGGTGTCATCGGTTCCAGAAGATAACACGACTTGATTAGGGAACAACACAGAGGTTCCATCAGCATTACAGATTTTAACAGGCTTGACCAAACGCTTCTTGGCGACACCTTCTGGAATAATTGCCAATCCTGCATCGTTAAACTTAGGCCAAGTTTCTGGGTCTGATAGCATAGTATTAACAGGGACATCTACGAAATAATGTTGCAAGAGTAACTTCTTGAAAGATTCTGGTTGAAGCGACAACTTAGCAAATGTGGTGTTGGGTTGTAGGAACTTGAAATCATACAAGTATGCTCCCGACATTTGTTGATTAGGAATTTGAGAGGCATTCTTACCTGCATAGGTGTGGTTTCCTGTGGAACCTTTCGGTGTCTTCCAAGGAGTGAACCTCCATGATTCCCACAAATCGTTAATTTCTGGGCGGGCAGCGTTACCGTAAATAATGGAATATTCTTGTCCTGCGGGCAACATAGTTGGGCTGTAAATGTTATCGGAGGAATTATTGGAATTGAAAAGTTCTCCTGTGGTCATGGCGACATAATCTTGGGGCGGGATAATCCTCATAGAAGTATTGAACCCATAAGAGTTGGATAGCAAAGTTGCTGCACACTCAATAACTGTGGTTTTTCCAGTTCCAGGAACCCCAGATAGACGGCAAGTTGAATCTTTCATCAACCAAGCAGCCATGAATACTTCCAAGTGTCGGTAATCGTCAAAAGCGAAAACCTTACCCAGAGCCGAGGAAAGAGAGCGAACACGCTTGAGAGTATCTCCCAGTTGTTGCCTCTTAGAACCTGAAGAGTAGGTGGAGATAAATGATTCCAAAATCTCGTCTAAGGAAGAACCCATGAGGCCATCGCTAAACTCTCCTGCGGAAGCCAAAGAACCACGAACGATTTCTCCGTAGCGGAAAGCAGCCTCTCCGATTTCAGTAGTGAGTCGGTCATCATCAGCAGGAATTCCCAAAACTTCAGTGCAAAATCGTGCGGTGATGTTGTTATTGTCTGAGTCAGAAATAACCATATAGGTAGGAACATTGTTTTCATTGTTAAGAATTTCAATGCGTCCAATATCATATCCAATATCTTGGATGGTTACTTGTTCGTCAAAAGACTGGTTGCGTTGCTCAAAAATTTGTTCCATTTGATTAACGGCATTGGCTCCGACCAAAGAAACTGCATCCATAGCAGTTGCAGAAGTAGGTGATGCTGATGGGTCAGTGGCTCCAGGTGGTGTGTCACGACCTGCTGCTTTATCTTGTTCCTCCAACAACTTATCCATACCTTGGTTAGCAGCCATGGCATCTTCGCCCATAATTTGGTTTGAAAGTGGTTTCTCTGCTCCGTCTGCTCCTTGCGCCAATTGTTCTTCGTCGGTCATAATTAGTCCCTCCTGATGTCTAAATCAATCTTCATTATCTTAAAACCTTCAGAGGTTTCTGCCAAAACAAAGTATTCTTTGGTAGTTGGCGAGGATTTGAAGGCAATACTGCGGGTAACTACCGCACCTGTTTCATCTCGGTTGGTGAATCGTTCACTTTGTTTTTCTCTGCGACGGGCCTTACGGCGTTCGTTCCAGGCTTCGGTAGCACTTTCATTTAGAATAACAATTTCTGGGGCTGGTGGAGAAAGTTCTCCGCCTTTGATAGTGCCTCCTACTGATTTTCCATTAGGGTCTTGCAACCAAAATTCTCCTGTGTCTTGAGTGGTTGGGATGTCAATTACTTTATCGCCATCACAGTAAAGTCGGACACCACGAGCCACCAAAGTCCCATCTACTACAATAGAAGATGGCTTATCATAAGTAATATAGTTGATTTGACCTTTACCCACATTGACTTCATTTCCGTCTACATCTTTGAAAACCAGGTGTTGTTCATCTCCTGGCAAAACATAGGTCTTCTTCTGACTGGAACCGAAATATTCTGAGGCATCTCCACCCGTAACTTCAAAGTTGAGGACTCGTGACCACACAGCATCCTCTATATCACCATCGTCATCAAAGATAATTTCTGGGGAAATAACTCCTGTGCGCTCAGTTTCTTGGGGGACTGCTCCTTTGTCGTCTCGTGTCAGAGTTAAGTTGAGTAGTTTAGGAGCCAGATATTCTGGGTGATAGTCCACATAGGTTTTAACATCTGCGAGAATGTCTTGAGGTCGTGGGTCAAAATTAAAGATAACATTGTCTCCGCCCATAATTGGAGTCAAAACTGATTCAGGGTCGTCTCCCCAACTTTTCCAGTTGAGGCGAGGGTCTGAGACTCTGCTGTTTCCATAAAAACGACTCATCTGGGTGCGGATAACTGCGGGAACATCCGTAGCCGCATTAACCTTAACGCTACCTGTGAGTCCTGCTGTGGATGAATTAAGGTTTGCCCAAACCATTGTGTCTATTGGCTCTCCCTCAGAACTTGAAGGAAGCCCTCCAAATCCTATTCCACCATGGGAGTAAATAACAACTTCGTTTGATTCAACTTTTTCCATCATTCCTCCGTAGGTGTTGTAAGCACCATCTTCCTGAGACTCATTGTATTTTGCGCCTTGTGAATCTTTGACTAAATATCCCAACTCGTTCATAGTGAGTTCTATCTTTCTTCCTTCTTGGGTGAGTTCTATCTTGAAGTTTTTAATAGTGTCTGTTGATTTAAAATCTCCGCTGGGTTCATTCCAAGCAACTTCTACTTTAGTAACCACTGCTGGCGCATCAGTATTAACCAGTGTGATTGGGAACATTTGTCCTGCATAAGTCTCAGCCGCAGCACCTCCGACTACTTGGAAGTAGGCTGCCTCTCCCATCTTAAATCCAAATTGAATTTCAGGAGTCAAAAAGAAAGGTTGATTAGCATTAGCATTTACCACTGCAATTTCTTGAGGAGATTCGTCCATGAAATCGTCCATGTCCATCATGAAATCGTCCACGGATTGAGCACCACCTTGTTCAGAGGTTTCCGAAATAACAACTGTGTTGGTAGGTTGCATAGATGCGTCAAATTCAGATGGCTTCAAAGTAAAGTTAATATATCCCTCATAAGGCCACATTTTATCTGGGTTTTGATTTTCCTTCCATGCTTTGAGTGAAATAGCAATTTGTTCATCTTCGGTGGGCGGGGTGATATTAGTTGAGAGGTCAAAGAAGTTTGCTCCCCGTGCGGCTCCAAGAATTTTAACTGAGTCGTCAATTTCCACAGTCGGAATAGGTGTCATAATTTCATCTACATCCTCGGTGATTTCTGCAACTTCTGGAATTTCTGTGGTGGTTGTAGTGGTTGAGCCACCCGTATTCATAGATAAATCTGCTCCATCAGTGAGGGTTTGTTGGAATTCACTGGTTAGTTCTCCTGTGCGAGCCAAGTTTAGAACATTCGCATCAACCTGTTCGGACTTACGATTGTAATCGGCAAGTTTGAGATTTCGTGTGGGTTGTTTGAATCCATCGTTATCTTCTGATGAACCTTGGCGAACCAGACGGTAACCATACGGATAAGTGGATGCACGACCTCCGAAACGACCTCCCAGAGCCGTGCGCTTACCTGCTGTGTAAAGATTCTGTAATGCGGTTTTGCTAAACATGGTGTCGTTATTAAACAAGGTGGTGTAACCATTGTTAGTCAATAGGGTATCTATCTCTGCCAAAACTAATCCATTTTGTTGAAGTTCCTTACCTTTGAAACCCTCTAACATCAAATAGGCGTAGATAGCCTCCATGTTATCTCGTGGAATCTCCGTCATACTAATTATATCTCCTTCTCTGATATATAAGTTTTCTCTTATTTGGGTTAGATAGACCTGCCTTCGGCTCGTAGTTTCAATATCAATTCTGCACGGAAAAACTGATACAGTCTTTTGAACCAGTGTAGATTACGACGGAAGAACAAACAAACCTGTTTGATTTCGGGGTATCTGGGAGCATATAATTCCAAGGCTTCTAAAAATTCTTCAAAGCCTGAGTTGGCCCACACCAGAACTCCAGCATCAGTAACTTGGCGGAAAAATTCTTCATTGACAATCATGCGGTCAAATAATTCTGAGGCTTCCGATTGGGAGTTGGAATCGGGAACATAATGAGGATTCAAATCTACAAAGCGTTGAGATAATTCCAAATAACTGCGTATAGAGATATTACGAAGCCAATTTAGCCAATTGATGATTTGTTCGGAGCAATATTTTGCCCACACAGGATTCACAGACATGAGTTCACGACCCGAAATAATCGTCTGGAACTTCCGTTAAATCAACCGCTTCATAAATTTCTCCTGTTTCACGGTGCCGATAGGTGTTAGATGATTCATCAAATTCTAAATCATCATCGTCAATTTCTTCCAATTCCTCAGATTCTGAGGGAGTTCCTGTGGATGACATTTCTTCTTCAGAGATGCCATAATCTTTCATCAAATCATCTACGGATTGTAAAACTCCGAGAGCAGGTGCTGGTTCAGGAATGGTAGCATTAGGTGTGTAAGAAGCGAGAGAATCAGGAGTTTCTAAATCATTAGCGGCAAAATTAACCTTGCTGGTGTTGGCAATCTTCTGTTTTTCAGATTGCATGGCCCTCTGGATTTCATCCATGCCACTAAGAACATTGACGGGGGCTCCATTAGAATAATCTGCGGGAGCAACTCCGTTGGTTCGGGATTGACGGTCATTGGTAATATCATTCATAGAGACTCCTGCTTCTTGGGCTAAGGCTTCTATTCCTGAAATTCCGAAATTGGTTTTCTTAGCCGAGGCAGAATAAGTTCCTTGCAATCCGCTGAGACCATCGGAATTCTGGGCGTGTTTTGGAACTCCCAATATTTCATCCCAATCCATAGGTCCGTCGGTAAATGGATTAGCGGGGCGAGGAGTTTGAACCACAGGTTCAGGTTCTGGCTCTTCAGCAGACTCTCCTATCTCGGTTCCAACGAATAAATCGGTGTTAGTTCCTGTGTCTTGGGCTTCACGAATGCGGTGTAAAAATGCTTCATCTTCGGCACTCAAATCATTGCGTCGTCCTTGAAAGTATTCGGCTGCGCTTCGGAGAACAGGGGCTACATCAGTCAAAAATCCGAGCATTCCTGTGGCACGACTGACCGTTGGATTGGTGGAAACAGATTCTCCCACTCCATACTTGTCTAAGAAATTAACCAAGGGAACCAAAACTTTTTCTGTCATGTCTCCATCCAGATTAAGTTGCTGGCCTAAAGAATTTAAATCTCCATCAGCCGTGAGCATCTCTACCAAAGATTTGGCTTCGGATTGTGGAACCGATTGGGTCTGTTTTACAGGTTCTGGTTCTGGCTTAGAACTCCGAATGACATCATCAAAATCAGACATAATACTCACTTGTGTAGTTTCCTTCTTAAATCTTCTGCTTGAATAAGGCTTCTAAACCGATTTTTAAGGATTCTATCCATGCCATGTGCGGAGCGTTAGAGGAACGAATATCTCCAGATTCAATAGTTTTGGCCGCATCTCGGAGGGATTTAGCCAACAAATTCTGAATAAATTGTTGTTCATTCTCGGCACCTTGGGATGCTCCTTCAATAAAATTACAAATATCGTCGGTTAGTTTTCGTAACTCTCGTTCTTTAGCCGAAGTTTTCAGTTTCAATACTTCCCAGATAAAATCTGATTTCGCCATGAGTTGGACTCTTTCTTGCAATGTTCCGTTGGAGTCCAAAATTTCTACCAATGCAAAGAATGATTTTTGAAGTGTTTCTGACTGTTGAGCATCAGTGATGCCTAATTGACTGACAAAATCCTCAAAATGCTGAGTCAAAGCGGCTTGCTTTTCTCTCTCTAACAACCGTTTATAGGTGTTAAGCATAGTTTTCATAGATTCTAAGTCCAAAGAATCGCCTCAGTATTGTGGTCCATTGTTAGAATTGAATGATTCCAAGAACCAGTTATCCCATTGTTTCCTGCCTTGCGGTTGTCGTGGTTTTTGTTGTTGGGAATCTTTTTCTGCTCTTTTGTTTTCACGAGATTCGGCTCGCTTGATAGCAGATTCCGCTTCGTTAAGTTGTTTCTCAATTTGTCCAATTTGGGAATTGATGGCATCCATTTTAGATTTGTAATAATACATGGTTCCAACCACACCGACTAACATTCCGCCAACGAATCCGACAGCCATGTTGCCTTTACCAACAGCAAATCCCGCTGAAGCGAGAGGTGAGGCAGTATTTTGCGCTTGCTTAACCACTGGGGGTTCAGTGGATGAAGTTTCGCCTCCTAATCCTCGTCGGGCAATTTCAGAGTGGATGCTGGTTAAATCAGTCTTGAATTTAGAAAACTCTTCAGCAGACTTAATATCTGAGTCGGCCATGGAGCCCATCAAATCCATAATCTCTGAATCGGATAAATCCCCTAATTTAATGTTTTTCTTAACTGAAATCTCTTCGGCAGCGAAAACACGGTTATCTTCCGTAGCCATCCATGAAGCGGAAACTTTGGGCTCTTCAATAATACAGTCTGTAATCTTGCGGAATCCTCTGATTCCTTTACCTCGTTGTCCCAAAATGTATTTTCCTGGGCCTGTTTGGTGAGCAAAAGAGACAAAATCACCAATAGAAATCTCATCATCTGAAACAAGAACATCTTGAGTTCCAGAGTTCTTAACTCCTTTTTGGTAACGGCGAATAAACCAGACCATAATATTCTTTGTGCGGTCTTGTTATATGAATCTTTTGGATGATTGGGTCCGAATCGTATCCCAAACATCCGATAATCTAAAGTTCTTAACTCCAGAGTTGAGCCAGATTTTCGTAACAGGAATTTATGGTCTCAGGATTTGGATTAGCAACTTCGGGCATCATGGATTCCAAGGATTCAATCGTTCGGAAAATTTGCCTCCATTTGAGTTCTCGCATCTTGTCATAAATGCCTCGTTCTTCGGCACGGTCTTCGTATCCTTTTTGAACCAAATACTTTTCCAAGGCCAAGACATCCAACCTCCATCGGATTCCTCCTTTTCGGTCTTTGGCTTGAGCGTGTCGGAAACAAGGTCGGTTACGCAAAATACCCACTACTTCACGAGAGGTATAACGGCGAGGTTTGTAATCTACCATGTAAGATGAAATTTGTGTGGAATAGCCATAGCCTTCGTGTTCTAACAAATAATCTACTATGTCTAAAACCAGTGTTTCCGTAAGTGGAAGGGGTCGTCTTTTAGAACGAGGTTTTTCTTCGGGAACTTCACTCATCCTTTTTGCCCCCGTGTTGGTTGAAATCCTTTCTATTTCCACACTCAGGGCATTTAAGGGGACGATATGTGCGTGTCATAAAATGACCGCAATTCGCACATGACCATCCATCCAAAGGTCACTCCTCCGAATCTTTGCCGTAAATAACAGGGACATCCATAGGTTCATCAGGCAAATCAAGAGCATTACGAACCATGTTGGCTTTGTCTTTATCATATTCTTCACGGGCTTCTTCTAAAGTTAGACCTCGTGCTTTACAATCCATGATGTATTGTTTCTTGTTTTGTTCAAAACTCATGAGTGCTATAATGTTAGCGATTGAATCATCAACTTGTTTGTCCTCTTCGGAGGCAGGTCGTGAAAACAACTCATCAACTTCCCTTCGGAGAGCAGCGTGGGTAGCCCCGCCACCCACAGGAACGAATTCTTCTATATCATCGTCTCGGACTGCACCAATAGCACCCTCCGAAATTCTTTCAATCATTTCTTCGGCTTGGCTACGGGTAACTGGAAAACCTGCTCTTTCCCAATATCTGACTTCGGACATAATCTATATTACTGTCTTATCCTATTTGAATGTTCTGTTTAACTGAATGCACTTGCCGCCTTAAATATATGGCTTTAGCAATTTCCTTAGCATCCGTATTGAGTTTGCCTGAAATGTAAAATGAGTAGCCTTGGGACTGACGAATTTCAATAATGTGCCTGAAATCATAGACCCATGAGGGAATATCAACGCTCATACAATATCCACCCACCTGCTAAGTTTTGATTTTTAGCAGAAAATAGTCTACCTGTGCGATACCCGTTTTTAGAACGGACTGAATCGGAGATGAGTCGTCCCCGACATTCCAATCCCCATGGTGGGGCAGAAAACTCCGTTCTTATCCGAAAAGTTTCGGATTCAGTAAAATCAACGGGAGTGACTTGCATAGTTCCTGTGGAGGCATCCCATTTTAATTCTGCAATAACCAAATGCAATCCTGTGCCTGATGATGAAATACGATACCAGACTCGTAGTGGATAACGAGCCGCTAATTCATTGATGGCGGTTTCAACTATTGGGTCGGTAATGGAAACATCATCCCAATCAAATGTCAGCCACATAGAAAATCTATGCTGCTACTTTCTATTTAAGCATTCACAATCTCAAAAAGATTGTTGTGAACTTGATGATGGGTCAGTAAGACAAAACCCTGACATATCTGGCTTGTAAGAAAATGGGGTGTAGTTGGGGTCAGTTTCAGCCTCATTGGTTTCAGTGGTTTCAAAAACCCACTCATAATCGGCGGAAATTGGATTCGGAGGTGTGGTAGCGTCTTGAGCCACAGTTTCATAGTCGGTAATCCAAGTGTCGTGGTCCAGCGTATCATCACTACGATACTTTTGTTGTGTGGCCGCAGGTTGGCTTCGTAGACATCGTCCATCCTGTGCTTGACGGGAAGAACCTTCAACGGCCTTGCACATCAATTCACTAATGACAATATCTTGAGATTCGTCGGAAACATCAACTGCTTCACCGTCGGCATCATAAACATAGACACCACCAACCAAAACAGCATTGTTAGTAGGTGCTTCAGTGGTAGAAAGTGCTACACAGGAATTTTCATCATCTGGGTCAGCATAATATCCTTCCATACAGGTGCATTCTCCATCAACACGCTCCATGTTGGAGTCTGGGCAATGGATTTTGGTATAGTAGTATCCCATTCCGAGTCCAATGACTCCGATGGTGGCTATCAATGGTGTAGCGTTCATACTATTATCTAATCGTTTTCGCTATTTAAGTTTTGCGAAACAAACCTGGTAATAACTGGATTACGGATGGCAATAAACCACCAAACAAAATAGAGGCTTGCTAAGGATAATGAGGTCAGCCAAGCCAAAATAAACCAAATAATCAGTTCCAACTTAGTTTCACTCCTGCGGAGACTTTACGACGAGTGGGTTTTCCTGCTTCGGCGGGAAGTGGGACTTGATAATGTGGTGAACTGCCTCCCATGTTAAAGTCCTCCCAACGATACAAAGACTCTTGCTCATTGATTTTCCACTTGGCTGAGTCCAAAAATGGCACAGAGACGGTGACTGACTTGTCGCCAATTATCAATGATTTTTTGGGAGCAAAGGAGATTCCTTTAGCATTCCACAGAATTTTAGCATAATCAATCAACTTGGCACCACGAGGTTCATACGGCAAACGAGATACGCCTACTAATCGGATATTGTGAGTGCCACAGATTTCTTGATATTTGACCAGATATGGTTGCTGGATGTCGTATTCACACTTGATTAACTGGGTTGCTGGATTGGGATTATCTCCTTCAGCGGCTTCCCAAGTGCTGGGTCCGAAATTAGGGATGATATTATTTACCACTATGTTGTGAACCTTGATTTTCTGAGACTCCAAGAATCGGATAGTTCGGTAACACTCTTGAAGTCCTGCCTCCGAAGCAATAGATACCAAATTAACACTGACCCACTCGCTACGAAGTAAGGCTTTGAGACGGTCTATTTTATCACAAACCTCTTCCAATAAATTGGCTAATTTTTCTGCGGTTTTGTCACGGCGGAACAAAACGCCTTTGAAATTCTCAATCTTGGCTTTCATACGCAAAATCTTGAGCAAAAAGGTTTTGATATAATCTGGGGCTGTTAAAGCACGAAGCGTGTGTCCTGTGGGTGCGGTATCAAATACCACTACATCATAGTCACAAGATTGGGTTAATCGCAGAATCTCTTCTAAAGCAAAGTATTCGTCCATTCCTGGAAATCCTGCCATGTCAGAAAACAGTTCGGAATCCAAACCTGGCAACATTTTGGAGAATGTCTCAGCAGTGGCTTGATTCAAGGTATCTGTAAAATTAAGAGCCATGCGTTCTGCATCTATGTTTTTAGCCCAAAAATTGGGTCCGATTTGAACTTCAGTCGGACCGACGGCCACGCCTAATGTGTCATCAGTGCTATGGGCTGGGTCAGAAGATACCAGAATTGTTCGGTAGCCTTGAGAGGCTAAATGTTGGGCTGATGCAGCGGAAACGGTGGATTTGCCGACACCGCCCTTGCCTGTATATAGTAACAGTTGAGCCATACTTTGGCTTTATCATTGTTGCTATTTGAATCTTCTTAAGCCCATTTCATAACGAAATCATCTGACAAAACCTTGGTATCGTCAGCAATAATCCAGTTTTCAATAAAGTCTCCTCGGATAATAACTGTGTAAAAAGTCCCGTAAATTACTGAGGCTAATTCTGCTGGGTAAAAACTGGCGGACAATGAAAACAACAAAACTCGGTCATCTTCATAGGCACTATCCTCAATTTTTATATTGATGCCTTCGCCAATATATGGCCCTGAGTAGATAACTTCCGAATCCATACAGACAAAGATGTGAAAATAGTCTGCATATTGGGTTTCTTCAGGGGCAATCAAAATTTCTGTGAGTTGGACTCCCGCAGGTATTTTTGCAGAGGTCATAACCAACAGGTCTTCGGTTGAACTAACGGTCATGCGGCGTTCGTATTCTGACATGGTTCTCATGTATAATTTCATTTATTTACTATTTAAGTTTTTAGCCTTCCTGCATCACGATTTGTCGGATTCTTCTGTTTCTGGGTCTTCATTTTCCTTTTTTCGGCGTTCTAATGGTGTTTCTTTTCTGGGAACTGAACTACCATACAAAGTTTCATCTTCTAACCATTGAGCATCCGAAGCAATTTGTCGTTTCAGTTGAGAATCTTGGTCGGGGAATGCACTCATGTTTTTCAGATTCCTCTCTATGAAGTCATCTTCTATGAAATCATGATTAGAAACCACAAATTCTCCGTCCAGAATTTCCTCTAATCCGTTAGCAATAGCAGATTGTTGCTTACGACGACGGCGTAATCTTCCTTGTCGCTCTTTGTCAATCAACATTTTACGATATTCGGCTTGTTGAGCATCAATCCAGGCTTCAACTTCTTCATTACTCATGTTCAAAACATCGCCATTAAGGATTTTTCGCTTATACCATTCCACATTTTCTACGGTTACACGAAGTCCCAATTCTTGGATAACCACGGCAACCAACGAATCAATGTTATCGTATAACAGATAATCAATCCAGACTCGTGCCGTTCTTCCTGTGGAACCTTGAAGTTCAAAAGATTGGAATCCTCTCACAGTTGCTATCGTGCCAAGAGGTGTTTCCCAAGGCAGGTCAAGAGATTGAATGGCTCTTTGGCCTAATTGAGTGGTGTCTACGGCTCCACCAAAGAAGCATAGTCCATCTAAAAACGGAGTCATGTTACGAGGCGTGTAAAAGGCAGATTTAGTGTTGGAATCAACACCAGGAAACTGGTCGGTCTGGTCAAGATAAGCAATTTGGGTGGCTGGTTGTCGGTCAAAAGCAGAATTGCAACTCATTACTGTGCCTCCTGTGGAGTCTGCATAAGTAAAAACCCACTGGTCACGGTCAGCATCCCATCCTCCCGAAACAGGAATTCGGGTCGTAGAATTGCGGTTCACTTCAATATCGGCATTCATGGTGGCTCCAAAATTGAAAATATCAGGTCCTGCTGCTGTATCTACCACCCATTTATTTGCGATAACATTTCCCGACATTTGCACAGTGCCGAAATCATACATAATGACTTGCGGGCCATTTGCTGAACGATACCCTAAAAATCCATAAGCGATGTTAGCGGGCTCTCCTGTGAAGGCGGGTTCATTAGAGGCACCATACTGAATAACATTGGGAGTTTGAAGGCCGCAATAATAACTTATTGGCTCGGGAGATTGTCCTTGTAATGTCGGGTCAGAACTAAGACGACGCTCCAAATTTTTATCTGGTATGGCTCGCAAAATCTTGATACCAACATCTCCTTCTTCCTGTTGAAATTCAATTTCTATTAAATCTTTAGCAATTGCTTCCTGTTCCTGCGTAAATGTTTTTTGTTGAATTGCTTTGGCATACCATTTATCAGGCAGAGTGATACCTGCTGCTGTTTCTATGCCACCACCCTTGACTCCAAAAGGCCAAATACCCAATCCCTGAGTCGGAGGTGTCACGAAAACTGTGGTAAGTGAATCAAAAACATAGAAAAAGTTGGCAGCGTAAATTTCTCCATTAGTTGAGGCACCGTGCGTAACACGGTCTACGGCAAGCAATACTTGGAGCGTAGCAGGGTCTTGGGTTCCATCTTGTTCAGAAAAACTGGGTGTGATAGCAGTGCCATAAGCACCGTTAAGATTATAGGCAGGAACTGATGCGTCTATCATCCAGTTCAGATTCCCCAGTGCAAAAGTCATTACACCGTTAGCAAAAGGCCCGCTTTCTCGTAAGTAATCCCAGCCTGAGAAAAATGGTGTGGTGATGCTGACTGAACCTGCACCATCTCCATAGGCTACTTCTCCTGTAAAAACACCGAAATTGATGGTGGCATCATAAGGAATTGGGGCAACATTGAGGCAAGAAACATCATGAACTCGGGTAGGGTAATATCCATTATTGAGTGTGGTGATGTCCACTTGGGTGAAGGTAACAGTGGAAGTATTTGATGACTTGCAAATACTGGATATATCCAGTTTTCTTGCTGGGGCGCATAATTGAGACGGTAATCCTGTTCCGATATTGGTGGAACCATTGATGGAAACGGTAGAGGATTCATTACGAATAAACTGAATATCGTATGCTTTGAAGGTGTTCGTGGGGAGTGTTTCTGAATATTCAATTTCGGGAGAGACAATCTCAAATATGAGGGTGCTGAACCACGCTGAATAATCTTGTCCTGTTAGTCCACCCTCTACTGCGGTGTTAATGCGACTATGACCTCCGACAACTAAATTAAATTGCTGGATACCTTCATTGACTCTTTTAGCACTATCTAAGCCATAAACTCCTGGTGTGGAATCGCTGGAAATCCCTGTGAGTCCTGGGTCGCACTCATAAGGCATACGACATAGGTAAGTCCAATATTCATTCCGCCTGTTAAATGGTTGGTCAATAATAAATCCGTTGCTATCATAACCAGGATTCAACCAATACTTGTCAGAAAATATGGGCGGTTCCCCTCCTGGGTTTTGTTCTTGAAAATAGTGGGCATCCACAAATCCTAAGTTGTGTGCTCTGATTATGGTAATAAAACCATCCCACGCCCATGCTCCTGCTCCTCCGTTCAAATCACTGAAAAATGCCCGATAACTACCGACCACAATATAATGGTCTTGACAATAAGTGGTGTTACGAATAATGATGTCAAATTCAGAAAAATCTGCATCACTAAATTGAGGGATGACGATGTCTCCCGCAGGTTTAGTAGAACTCTGACCTTGTCGGTTGCTGTCTGCTGCGAATTTCCATAGTTGTCTATCTCCATCGCTCAATATGTATCCCCAATCAGTGAGGCTCTTTAGGGCTTCTACATTTAGATTGTATGCTAACCCCATACCTTATTTTAGGGTATGCTGCTATTTCAATCTTCGCTTAACTGGTGGCTGTCCATGATATTCTCGCACCTGTGGGAAAATTCTCAATTGGCTCTACCAAAGCATTAGCGATAAAATAGGTAATATCCCAATCAGTTCCTGGTGGAATTTCTATTTGCCAACCTGTGGGGTCCATCGGTTGGTCGCTCAAACTGATGGAATAAGGTGCCGCAGTTCCTGACAATCCGACGGCGGGGCGGCCATCTGGGTCCAAAAAATATGATGTGGTTCCAACAACAAAATTGACATAACCTCCTGGGACCCAATCGTTTCCAAGCCCCCATAATCCTGGAGTGGAGCCAAAGTATTGTAACACTACAAATTCATTGGTTTTGGTGCGGAGACGGTTCTTGATAGTAGCCGTTCCGATTTTAGAATAAAAAACTGATTGTGGGGTTTTCTCTAATAAATCTAATTGTTTAGGAGGGATGTTTCCTAAATCTGCGACTTCCCACTGAAACCCTTGTCTGCGGATAGCCATGGTAATTATTGTGTTGGCTTGCTATTTCAATCTTAGGGACTCATCCCTCAATCTGATTTATAGACTTTGACGACAGCATAAGAGATGGTCAAAGCAATTCCTAACTTAACTATCATAGGAAGTTTATTGATGCTAAGGCTATCTGCCTTTTTGACAACATTATTTCCACATCCGCAACCCATGTTAATTTCTCCTGAATTTTCGCCATAGTTTCTGACGGAACTGAGTTGGTTCTCCACAGACTTGATGATGCTGACTTTGTTTCTTCTTTTCTATTTTTTGAGCAGCAGCCAGTTCTTGGGAGTCCTTTTCGCTGAGGTGTTTCACCCATTCGGGTGTTTTGGATTCCGTGGGGATTATTGAAGGTAATTCGGACGGAATCTGAAATTCGGGCAAATGGGAACTACGGAAACGAAGCAATCCTGCAAGCCTTTTTTCTTCGGCTTTCATCAATTGTTCTAAAGTTGGCTTCATTTTTTCCACCTAATTGATGCAAACAAAGATTTGGGACTAATGCCGACTTCACGAAGAATTTCAGCATCTGCTTCTCCTGAGAATACATCAACAATCTCTTTAGCACCCTTGACTTCAACGGGGCATTGATAACTGGAACCCCAACGAGCAAATTGAATAGTTGATTTGAATCCAAAATCACTAAATAATCCGCCCCATGCTCGGCTACGAGAGTTGGAAGCAGAATAACGAATGTAAAATTGCAAAATCTTTATCATCTTGGCTTCAAATGATGTCATCTCTGGCAATCCTTCGCCTTCAGACGAAAATGTTTCTGTGTCCATCATGCGTGTTATCAATTCATCAGTGAGTGCTTCATACTGAACCACTAATGCGATAAGGTCATCACGACTCATTTCTGAATATTCGCTCATAAGGGTCACTCCTTACCAAGTGGAGGGCAATAGTTCCGTAGCATTTAGTTGTTTTGCACGGAGTTTAATGAATTTCTTAGCCTTAGCCTTGTTTGATTTCTTAGCAAGTCCCCAAGTTTTAATTGCATTCTTCAAGTCAGACTTGTTGCGGATTGGGAAACTACCGTCTTTCAATGCGTGTCCCTTCTTTGCCAAACGCTCTCGTTGGTTTTGAGTAAATTCTGCGGCTGCTACTTCGGTTGTCTCTCCAACTTCTGCAATAACCTTGGTGACATCTTCCTTAATTGCTGATGTGGCTTTCTCAGTATCTTTTGAGCCCTTCATTTGAAATGCTTTGACTCCTCCATAAACCATCAATATACCTACGGTGGTCATACCAATGGTGTTCCAGTAAGAAACTGTGCGGAAGGTTTTGACGGAACGAACCAACAAAAGTCCACCAGCAGAAATTCCAATAACTCCTGCCACGATGTAGGTATTCACTTTAAATTCTTCAGCCATACACTTAAATTAGTGTCGCTGTTATTTAAGTTTTAACATCAATAAGTGTTAATCCCTGCTTGACGGAGATACAAAAATGCCATAGCACCACCAGCAATCACACCTGCGGGGCCTAAAATCTTGCCCACTGTGCTGGATTCTCCTCGCAAAATGTAGGGGATTGAGTGTGCTGTTTCTGCCACACCTGTAAGCATCATGCCCAATGCAAGGGTATATCCAATCAAATGGATGGGTTTTTTCTCAGTTTCGTAGTATATTTTGGGATAGTTCTTCATATTTTTCACCTTATTTTCTCATAAACCATGCCGCTCCGCCTGTGAAAACGGCCAATCCAAAGAAAGGCCACCACAAATTTGTGGTTACGGGTTCATCAGCAACGGTGGTGGTATGGGAGTAGGTAGTGACGGTAGTGGAACTTCCACCTGAATCAGTGCTGGGGGTTGAAGCATCGTCGTCAATTTCAGGCTGGACATCAATAATATTATCTGGGGCTACTGTGGGTCCAGTTACTGAGACAATGGAAAACTCATTTGAATATGGGCCTTCAGTCTGCATAAGCGGTCCGACATACGGGGCGGAATTGGTTGCTGACCAAGCCACACCATCAGTGGTTCCAGAAATTGTGAATCCTTGTCGGGGAGTTATTTTGAATCGTGCTGCTTCTCCTGAATAATTAGAACTCAGGAAAAATGGATTTTGTCCTTGAAGATTGAATTTTTCTGTGCGAACTCCTCGTTCATTAAAGAATCCTGTGCCACACTTGACCAGATAATCTTCATTACCTCTTAATATAACATTGAATGTAGGTGTGTTGAAAGACTTTGGCAACAAATAATCTGTGGTAATGTCTACTACGCAAGAACCATCATCAAAATTAGCCGAAGCATTGTAATTATCTGCGGAAGAACAGGTGCATCCCTCACGAACTGGAATACAAGAGCCATCATCGGTGTTAGCACGACCATCAAAATTCAAAGCCGTCGCATCGGTGCATCCTTTGTAGACACAATTTCCTGCGGAATTAGCATTTTTATCATAATTGTCTGCCTCTGAATCCATACATCCAACAATATTTACGGTAGCCGAAGTAATTTTTAAGAAATGATACTGACCTGGTGCTACGGTAAATGTAGTAGAGCCTGACCAAGACTGAGAAGAAATTGCATCTCCTTCTTTGAGAGCATTCATGCTAACGCCCCATCCTGAAACAGAGGAAATATTATCTTTGAAGGCGACTGTGACTTGAACTGCTTTGGTTTCTTTGTTGCGGATTACAACAGTTGATTTGTGTCCATCATAAAATACTCCATATCCGAAACTACCACTTCCTGATTTAACTTCGGGCTCCCAAGATTCTGAGGCTCCTGCCCAAGTTGCAGTAACTTGTAAATAATCTGCTATATCCGCAGGTAGGTCTTCTGAGTGGTCGGTCCGATAACTATTTTTCCAAACAGTTGGTGGTGCAGAAGTAGCCCTCAATACTACTGACTCCGCATTGTAAATGCCTGTCCAATAATTATCTACTGCGGTAATTCCCAACATATTATTGCCCCTGATTGTAATATTGTAGTGATAAGATTAGAATCATACCGATAGTTGCTACACCCAAAATTTTCTGAGTTGGTATTTCATTGGCTGGCTTGATACTTGAACTTTGCGATGAAATGTTGTTGGATTTAACTTGAGTAACACAAGCGCAATCCTGAGATTTACAATCATAACCGCCGCCAACGAACACCGAGTCGGCATCTGAACAACTAACATGGGTTTCGGGACAAATCAAACTCTTTTGTCGGTTAAACTCGGCTTCATCTAATCCTCGGTCGGTCCACAGTTTCTTAAAATCCGAATAACTGGCACTGGAAAATTTCTGACCCGATTCATCATCATACATTCGGGACACAATAAATTCATGGTAAGTCAAACTGCAATCTACTAAGGCTTGAAGTCTGCCTGAAGTGTAAGTGTGGTCTAAATCAAACTTCATTTTATCACCTGCGGAGGTCTTTTACTGTAATTGATGAGGAAGTGGTAGTAATCCTGGTTCTCCCAATAATTTAACCATATTTTGTGTAGGGTGGGTGTCAGAGGAAGGTATGTCCAATAAACATTATCATCAACAGAGTATTTTTCAGCGTTAGGGCCTCCTCTGTTTGAACAATACGGCCATATATCATTGGTTTGTAACCAAGCACTCGCTTGTTCTGTAAGCCATAGTTCCTCTCCATCAGTGATGGGTAATGAAATATCTCCCAAATCCGCCGTCCTCTGGACATGGAAGAAAAATGGTAATTCTTGTCGGTAGACTTCTTCATAGACTTCTTCCTGAATATATCCTCCCACACCAGGGAGTTTGATTTGGTAATTTGGAGGGAACTTTTTCATCCACTCAGGCAATAAATCGTAATTATTCATTGTATCACCTGTGGAAGTTTTTGATTATAATTGATGATAAAATTAGATAGTGATTTAAGTTGAGTATATTGGGACATATTTTCTCCAACCATTTCTTCATTACCTGCATTGTTAATTAGCCAATTCCTGAAATCTTGTTTAGAATTGAAATAGAGAAGGGTGTTTCTTTCATCATCCCTGTATATTGGGAGTCCATCGTTTTTAATATCAAATAAATCCTCTTTCTCCCTATCAGGGTGCGACCATAAAAGGTCAAACTTTCTTTCTAATTCTTCAGAGGTCAAAATCAAGCCTCCTGATTCTTGGCCGAGATAACGGTAGAAACTACGATTCCTACCGCAGTTAAGCCCACAATTCCTGCTACTAAACCTGTTGCGGTAAAAGATTTTTCGGGGGTGGGGTCTGGGGAGGGGGTTGTTTTTGCTTGCTTATCCTTGACACACTTGCCAAAAGTTCCAAGTATTCCTCGTTTATACCCTGCTTTGCACACACATTTTCCTGCTGTGGCATCATATTCTGAATGTGTATCGCTATCGTGACAATATTCACAAGGATTGTCTGGGTCTTCGGCAACTGCTCCTTCCACATAATTTTGTGCCGTGGAATCCATACATCCGAATTTTTGGAATCCTGTGGCTGTGGTGATGCGGTATTTTTTCCATGATGTGGGCATCAGCGATGGTTTTACAATGTATTCTTGAGTGGTGAGTCCTGTGGCTCGGTATCCTGCTTTCGCTATCCGAACCTTGTTGTCCGATTTATCTGGTTGCGGAATATCTGACTTTCCTGCTTTTTCTTCCCACTCCCACTTGTGTAGGATTTTAGCATACGGTGGATTGGTATCGTATTCATTGGTGGGTTGTCCTTGGTAAGTCCATTGTTCTACAATATATCCGCCTTCAGTATATGTGGGTGCATAGATACAGGAACAATCACCGTCAGTTTCTGCGACTGGTTGAAGAATTGGTGTTTCGCTCCAACTCTTATTGAATTCCCAAACTGGGTTGCTGGTTTTGCAAGGACATCCTGAACTCGGGGCTGCTGAAGAATAATTGATAGCACTGGAATCTCCGCAACCGTCTTCTACTCGGAAGGCATTCATCTTTTCTATGTAATCTGCTCGGGCGGAATTGGCCTCAGATGTGGTGCTATATTCTCCAATTTTACGGGCTGTATTAGAATCTATGGGGTTTCTACCGTCAGTGGTGGAACTCACTCGGTATTTGATGGCTTGGGTATCAATCGTGGTAATTTTCATCACATAGATTGTTTCATCGTGAACTGAATTGCAAGCCAATGATAAATTATCTATAACATCATATTTGATATTGCCACTGGTGAATGTTTCCACTCGCTTTTCTATTGTTTCGGCATTGCGAGCCGTCTGAGCAAAATTCATTTCATAAGGGTTAGACAATATAGTTCCCATTAAATTTTCCCTCCATAGATTGTGGCTCCTGCGGTAATCAGGACTATTGCTAATCCTGCGGCAACGAATCCTCCTGAGTCAGTAGTGGGTGTGGATTCATTATCATCGTCAGTGGTATTCTGGCAGTGGGTGTTGTCCCAATAGTGTGCGTCAGCATTGTATTTAGAATTAGATTCATCGGTGCATGATGCGGTGAATGTTGGCGATTTTAACCACCACATTAGTTTTCCTGTGCCTCCTGTTTGTTGATGATATTTAGTGGCTTCTGTGATAGCCCATGAAAAATACTTAACAAAAATTTCTGTTCCGACATATCCTTGTGAGATACATTCTGATTCTGAAAACTGAGACTCATTAGCATCCACATAAAATATGCAAGGCATGGAAACTTTCCATTCTTGGCTGTCGGGTTCAATAACCGCTACGCCTTTTTTCAAAGCATCCGAAGATGATGATACATCTAATCCATTGGGTAGATTGGTGAGGTGTCCTCCAGAATCAACCCTCCATCCTGCGGGCAATGTGTGTGGTTGGTGTCCTTGATAGATAGTCAAATCATACAATTTGTCAGAATTATCTATGGATTGATAAGATTCTTCCCAAGTTTCTTTGCAAAACAACTTAGCATCCCGATATTCTTTTGGTTGGTCGTTGTAAAACAACTCTCCTGCGTAGGATTGAGAATTGGCTCCTGCACAAGTTCCTGTGGTGATAGTGATGTTATCTGGATGTTCCCACCATTGGTCGTGGGTGTTTGATTGTCGTTGGAAGATAACGGGTCGCTCAGATTCGGCGGCAAATGGGTTCTGATTAGGGCCAGCAATTTTAACCAAAGTTTGAGGTGGTATGCCGTTGCTAAATTTAGTCTTTGCTTGAACTGAACCATCTGGATTTTGGGTGAGAACATATCCGTCTGCCCAAGCAGCCAAAGATTTAGTCTCTCCTGAATCTCGTGATTGCCACATATTTTGTGGCGGTAATGGAACTCTGTTAAAAGCCGAGCCAAACCACATGGCGTTTTATTGTGGCTCTCGCTATTTAAGTTTGGCGTTGTTGATAAATCACTCAAGCGGGTTGTCTATTCCCATCTCACCGAGAGTCCATTTAAGGGTCTTAATGACTCCTTCTAAAGCCTTTTTGTTACGGGCGGCTTCCTTCATGCCTTGTGAGTCTTTGGATTGCTTAGAGTGGTGGTAAAATAGTATCCACTGATTCATTTTCTTTTCAGCACGAACCAGCATAGCCTCTATCTCGTCCCAAGACCTGTTATATGTCCGATGGACGGAATCTTGGTGGTCGCTCATAGTCATAATGATGGGGGCTCTCTTTACCTATTTAAATATTATGGTTAAGGGAATTCATCAAACATTACTACGAAAGGCCACAAGGCCACAAATAGTATGAATCGCACAGGATTTAGAATTAACTTTCGGAGAAAACCAAATGTCCGACTCAAGAATGAACTTTCATTGTCGGCCATTGGCAATCAATCCTGGTAATCAGACTTCTAAGGCATCAAGAATGCCGTCGTTGTCATCATCGTCGTCCAGATTATCTGCGACACCATCGTTGTCATGGTCAAACTGACCTGTTTCATCGTTGCCGTCATTCTGTTCAAACCAATCGGAAAGTCCGTCGTTGTCGTCGTCCAAATCCGAAGCATCCCAAATACCATCGTTGTCATGGTCGTAGCGATAAGCGGAGAATGCACCACCGATTTCATCAACATCAAGAATGTCGTCGTTATCGTCGTCAATATCTACTGCATCGTTAAGTCCATCATTGTCGTGGTCACGAGAAGCATCAGAACCGTTGTCGTAAAGGTCTTTGTAGTTGTCAATTCCGTCGTTATCAATGTCCAAGTCATACCAGTCGGGGATGTTGTCGTTGTCGTGGTCGTAAATGTCGGTATTGTCATTACCGTCATTGACTTCTTCGTTGTCGTTTAGACCGTCGCCATCGTCATCATCGTCTTCTGAATCAACAATTCCGTCGTTGTCGTGGTCCATTGGGGAATCATCCATAGAATCTGGGATTCCATCATTGTCGTCATCATTATCCAAATCATTAGGGATTCCGTCACCATCATTGTCGTTTTCGCCATTTTGGTTTTGGTTATCTAATTGTTGCCCTTGTTGTTGTTCATTCTGTTGTCCTTGCTGACCTTGTTGGCCGTTTTGGGTTTGACCTTGCTGTTGTTGGTTAGCACCATTTTGGTTTTGGCCGTTCTGTTCTTCGGCTTGTTGTTCAGATTGCTGACCGCCTTGCTGACCGCCTTGTTGTTGTTGGCCTTGGCCGTTGTCTTGTTGCTGGCCTTGTTGTCCAGATTGACCTTGGTTTCCTTGCTGACCTTGTTGGCCCTGCTGACCTTGCTGTCCCTGTTGTCCCTGTTGGCCTTGCTGTCCTTGCTGGCCTTGTTGTCCTTGTTGGCCCTGTCCTTGACCTTGACCTTGGGATTGTCCTTGGCCTTGACCTTGACCTTGTCCTTGGCCTTGCCCTTGTCCTTGACCTTGACCCTGACCTTGACCCTGACCTTGGCCTTGACCTTGGCCTTGACCTTGGCCTTGTCCTTGACCTTGGCCTTGACCTTGGCCTTGTCCCTGCCCTTGTCCCTGTCCTTGTCCTTGGCCTTGGCCTTGTCCTTGACCTTGACCTTGACCCTGACCTTGACCTTCTCCTTGTCCTTGGTCTTCGGATTCTCCTCCGCCCTCGGTTCCACCATCTCCAGAACCTGGGTTAGATTCTTGGAAATCTGGGTCGTAGGCATCGGGAATTCCATCTCCGTCGGAGTCGGAATACTCGCCATCGTTAGGGTCTGTTGGGTATTGGTCTACATTGTCGGCCTTGCCGTCACCATCGGTGTCGGAGTTATTGGGATTTGTTCCCTTGGCATATTCTTGGGCATTGGAAAGTCCATCGCCATCAGGGTCTGCATTGGCATCTCCACCGTTGGTGGGGTTGAGGCCATTGGAAACTTCCCACCCATCGGGTAGTCCGTCGCCGTCTGAATCAGCGTTGTTCATATTAGTGCCGTGTGTTTGTTCTTCGGAATTGGTAAGTCCATCTCCGTCCCAGTCGGCTCCACCGTCAGATGGGTCCAATGGGTCAGAACCGTCAGCGGCTCCAACACCTGCGCTCAAAACGAGCATCAGGGTAGTCAGTAGTGCAAGCATCGTATTTTTGAATTTGTTATTTTTCATAGTAATCGTTTTCCTATTATAAAGTTGTTCATAGGGAACCCACTGTTCCCTCTAACTGTATATTCGGTTTTCTTCCTATTTAAGATTAACTATGTGCTGCATCACTTTCTTTCCCAATCATTGAGTGTGAATCCCGTAGATGTGACGGAAAAAATTACCTCTACGGCTATTAAAACTTTGATTGTGAACTCCGTCTCTCCGATGGTTTCTGTAAATTGGTATTCTATTGTTTCTATTGGCATTGTGATTTCTTCGTTGTATGTGTTGGGGTTTGTATCATCCCAATCGGATAACCATGAATCAGGATTGTCGTAAATGTCATCCAAGTGTTCTTCAGCCCACTCATCAACAAATTGTTGTATATCGTCATCATCCACAGAAAAATCCCAGTCAGAAGAAATACTCCCTGCTGGTCCGACCACATCAACAACTTTCCAACTATATCTGCCTTCGCCTTTTCTTGTGAATGTTGCTATTGCCTCGTAATCAGGGTCATCTCCATACTCATCCACACCTTCGTAGTCAGATATTTCTGAGGTGGTGGCATCAAAATATTCTGTCAAATAAACATCTATGGTATCTTCTAAAGATTCAATTTTATGTCCGATTGTGTTAGATTTCTTTTGCAATTGGTGGGCAAGATGTCTTCCTTCAGGAGTATTGGGACACTCGGAAATCATGTGGTTAATTTCCAAAAACAAATTCAATAGGAATCCATAATCATTAGACTCCATAGCATCGGATTCTTTTAACCAGTTAAGCAGAAGTGTAGCCTCCCCCAAATCATTCATGGACTTATGGGGTGTTTCTTGCTATTTGAACTTGCGCCCAATTTAGTCAAACTGCTTCCGAACACTTGATACCAATATAATTAGTTTTTTCAATGATGGTAGCCATCTTTTGTTTGACTTCAAACAAAGTTCCCTCGTAGTAATTGAATTTCTTCCAATTTCCGCTGCTGTCTAAGCATTCTATCAAAAACTTCATAATACTTGGTAGTAATGCTACCTATTTAACATTTACAAAGTGTGTGCTAAATTGAATGCTTTGGCATTATCTGATGGATAGTGTAAGCCAACACTGACACGAGCATGGGCTATTCTCCGAGCAATTCGGTAAAATGATAGGGTGTGGAGAGGGTATTTTTTAGAAAGGTGTCGGGCGATTAAATAAGATTGAAAAGTATGTCCTGATGGGTAGGCAGGGGTTTTAGCAGTTTCTGAGGGTTGTGGCTGGATTTCAGAATTCACTTGTGCTGGGCGTGGTCGGTTGTAGTAGTTTTTGTGAGCCATTAACAATGGGAAGGAATCTTTGATGATAGCAGTTAATTCTTGAGGTTCAAAATCTAAATTATTGTTTTCTAAATATTGAGTAAATGCTGCACGAGGGGATTCATCAGTGAGTAAAAAATAATCCATATCGGGTTTTTTCATGGCTTGCCGCACCAATTTAGATTCCTGATATGAATCAGGGTGATATTGGGGTTGAGGTTCCTGAGAGGGCGAATAACGGTCAATCACTTACTCACCTGATGAAGATGATTTATTACGGCGGAAAATTGACTCTTTACCTTTTTTTCGCCAGTAACCTGCTTTTTTAGGAGCAGTTGATTTTTTAAATCTGTTAAGGCTGTGGCGGGCAAGTGGAGCCTCAAAAAGTTCTGTTGGCTCTAAAGGAAGGTATCCTGAGTTTGCAACAATGAAACATCGGCCAGTATCTGCATCACAGACTACATCACCTACTGATAACGAACGAGCGTCAGGTTCATCGGTGTAGTTTGCAATAGTTGTGGAGTCGGCTAACCATCCATCACGGCTCAAATTTTGAGTGATGTGGAATGGAGCATAACCTCCAATTACTTTAGCGGTTTTCTGATAATTGCTGGTGCGAATAAATTGTCCTGGACCTCGGACAAAAAATAAGTCTGCAAATCTGCTATCTTTTTCTCGTTCATCTGTGTCGTGCATATAGATAATCCAAGAATCAGCATCGGGCAAATTAGTAGGCTCGCCAATAACCATTATTTCTGAGTCGTTAAAATTGTAATTTCCTTCGGCTCCAAATGATAAATTTTGGGAATCGGCTAAAGGTTGGGCGCATCCTCCATCACAAGCCCAGATTTCTCCTAATAATTGGTCGTCTTCATCAAACAGTCCAAAGGCTTGAGGAGATTCATCGCCACACAACTGACATATTTTCGGAAGTTCTGTGATTTCCAATGGTGGGGGTGCGGGGGAGGTTCGGGCTCTTTCTAAGGCTTGGGCTAATTGTCCTTCTGGGTCACCGCCCCAATTTTCGGCCTCAAAATCTTCTTCCATATCTTCAAAATCAATAAATGGTTGAACTGCCTTGCGATTGTTGTTCATAATTGCTTGAACTATTTGTCTTATTTCAGAATTGGCATCTTTTCGGAGTTGGTCAATTTTGTTCTTGGGAATTCGGCGGGTGAGTTTCCACATCAGTTCCTTATCTCCATAATCGTCTTCGTATTTATCAAGGGGTTGAAGATTAAAATTCCAACCGTAGACTTGATAGAGTTGAATATAAGTAGCCAACTGACCTATCCCTGGTCTCCAATTTTCAGAGCCAAGGTCATCTTTAAGATACCTAACAAGGTCTATGACAGTAGGGATGTTGCGAGGAATTGATGCGCTTACGCTAAAAACTTCAGTTCTCTCGTCATCGTCTTCTATGGCGGTAGATTTGATACTAACTGTATTTTTATTAACTCGGATTTGGTTAATGACATCATCATAACCTTCTTCCTCAAGTTCATCATACTTTTCCTGGCTAATTAAGTGGTTGAAGGCCCACCAGTAACCTACTTCCTCTACAATCTTGCCTAAATCCTTAGTATTTTCTAAGAGAGTGTGTTTGGGACTTATTGTTTTGGCATAATAACGGACTATGGCAGAAGTCCATGTGGGGTCGGTAGAAGTGCGGATTATTTTTTGAAGTTGAGAGTAAGTTAATTCTATTTCATAATTGCTGAAATCTGGGCTCTCTAAAAACTCACGAAACCACTCTGGGTAATAGTTAGTTTCTTCTAACTCATTAGATTCTAACCAGTTGGTAAATGATTTTACCCGAGAAAATCCGTATTGGTTAATGAATGAAATAGGGTCTATTTTACGAGGATAACGAGCAATACAATCACTCAACATCTGCATATAGTCATTGTGAAACTTACTTCTCATAATATCATCTCAGTTACAATCGCACTCACACATTTTACAAACTTCGCCACAATCCTCGCAACCGCTATCATCATAACAATAAGCCACACCACAGCCAGTGCAATCTCCGATGTAGTCGCCACATTGGTTGCACATTTGCTTAGAACAATAGACACATTCATTAAAAACTTCTGCATCATCCTCGTTTCCACAATTACCACAAGTTAGCAAATCCATAGTTTCTGCTCCAGCCATCCAGCGTTGAGACTTTCCAGATTTCTTGACTTCCCACATTTTGCCATCGTTGCCTCTCATGCGAGTGCCAATCTTTCGGCGGGTGGCTGAAATTGTAGGTGCTTTGCGGCCAGCCTTAGCCTTTGGCTTGGCTTTACGAGTTGTAGTTTTCTTAGCAACTTTAGCCTTGGGTTTCGTAGTGGCTTTCTTGGCTCGTGCTTTTGGTTTAGGTTTGATTCCTTTAAGTGCTGGTATCAAGGCTTTGACTTGTTTTTTGAGGCTGGCAGGATATTCCCAATAATCAAAGAATTCTCCATCTTCCATCATTCCAAGAACATTCCAATTTTTAATGTTGGCTCTGTTTTTGAAGTAGGGTCCACAATGTTTGCAGTTCATTTTGGTGGCTTCAGATTTATGCTGAACTGTTTTGTTATACTTGTTTTCTATCGCATCTTTTTGTTCTATGTAATCAAAGAAATCAAAATCCTCTTTATCATACGGTGCTGCCTCCCACCTTTTTTGCAACTTATTCATCTTTCTTTTATCAGAAGCACTCCATTCACTCCAAGGAGTCGTTCTATCGTAAATGCAAAAATCTATGTCTAAATACATGGTTTCATACGGCTCATCATCATATTTTTCTGACCCTTCCCAAGTAGGGTTAAGGTAATTGATGAAAGCCCAATAAGAGTGAGGCAATGCTTCTCGGAGGATGGTATCTCCGCCAGTATCGGCATCAGCGTATTTTCCAGATTGAACAGTTTTTACATGGTGATACCACCAGTCCCAATCTTCCATATCTACTTCATAGTGTTCATCACTACCGTATTTGGCTATGTATTGTTTGCGAGAAATTGCTGGACCACGACTTTTTTTGAGGTCTTTCAACCAATAAGGTTTCATTAAAGCAATAACCTTTCTTTTGGCTTGAAGTGGAGTCATGGTTTTCGGGGCTTCAAAAACTTCCATATTTTCTGCCTTAATCTCTTTGCGAGTGCGGGCATCCTTAGCAGATAGATTTTTATCTTGCTTTAATTTACGCAGGGTTTCAGAAACAGGTTTTCCTGACATGGTTCTAACACGAGCAGTTTTTTGTTCAGCGAGATAGCCTTGCTTACGGCTCATAAAGGTTAGTCCCAAAACGGTAGCACCTGTAATGGCTGCAATGAAATATCCTGCCGAGGCAGGTCCAGGCATCTTACCTGTGTATGTATCTTTGAGGACGGCCAATGACATATAGCCTCCTGCTCCGACAATAAATCCGATAATCGGAGTGGCTAACATAGCCATTTATTGATGTTCTTGCTATTTAAGTTTCACTTTTGAAGTGAAGCATCTCCGTTGAAAGAGGTATTGCTCAGATATTCAAGTGCTGAAAGAGGGAGTCTTTTTCCTGCTTTCAAATCGGTTAATAAAATCTGGCGTTTCCTCTCAAAGTTTTCTATGGTGGTAGACTCTCCGCAAGATTCACAATCAGACTGAAATACTAAATTGGTGCATTCGCAATTGACACAATCTTGTAGGTTGAGTGGGGCGAAAATGGTTTCTAATGGAATCGGAATTGAAATCCAGTTAATGGTAAAAAACTGGACGGTTCTCAATCAATCACTTCCTGCTCTTTCTGCGGCGTGATGCTTGCGGTGGCACGAAACACAAAGAAGTGCGAGAGTGTGGACTTTAGCCAACAAGTCATCCCACGAATAATCGGTGATACTTTTTTCAGTTCCTTGCTTGTAAGATGGGTCGGTGTGATGCACATCCAAAAGAATTGGGTCATCTTCGCTGCATTGTTCGCAACAACCGCCCAAACGATTTAGAATCCAAGTTTTCTTATTGACTCGTAGGTTTCTTTTGTTGGTGACTGATTTACCAACCAAGTTTTTAGCATCTTTGTTTTCTTGATACCAACGCTTGTTGTATTCTCTCATATATGCTTTCTTCTTCTCAGGGTCTGAGTAGGGCATAATGCTTCTGGTAGCGTTCTCCTATATGAATCTTTGTCTTCAAGACCTGTCGTTCTTGAGGGCTTCCTTGATTCCTGGAATGTTGAAAAAGTTCTTAGCATCAAAACTTTTTTCTAATGAGGCTCCTGATTTGGGGGCTCCTAATTTAGAGTCGGCTCCAATCTTTTGTTCTCCTCGTCCTGGCTTAACTTGGTCTTGATGAGCCTTGACAATATCTGCATTGGTTAATTGTGGGCCTAAATGTGGGTGTTGCAAAGAGAATGCCTTTTTTCTCTCTTTTTCTGCGGCCATGGCTGCCAAAATGTCTGCATTGGTTGTCATGTTATCCCTCATTCATCTTTTAGGCCGAATATTCCTGTGGTATCGCTGTTACTTAGGGGGGTAAATGAGGTGATAATAGAATTTTCTATGGTTGGTGCGGGGCGGGTTGTGATGAATCCAGTTGGGATGTCATACGATGGTTCATCGTTAGCAGGTTCTGGACGACCCATTAGCATTGGGTCATTGGTGTTGAGGACAAGTCGGTAAATTTCTGGGGTAAAGTCTATCCAGTTGATGAAAGGATTTCTAACTTGAATAAGTGCTGCTCCTCTTTCAATAATGGCTGGTGTGGTATCTACTACTGCAATGGCTCCTCCCAAGGATGGGGGCGGAGTGACACTATTATCGGAAAATACTTCCATTCTTTGTTCATCGGTAACAAATGGATTATCCAGATAAGCGACTGTGGTTTTTGATGGTTGTGATGAAGGCCAACCTGTTCCGTGTCGGGAAGGGTCATAATTAGGAGAACGAGGCATTTACATCACCGTTGTTATTCCCAATGCGGCTCCCAAAAATCCTGGCAAAAACATCATTACAATTTGCCACCAACGACTACGGAATCTTTCAATTTCTTCATCGGTGTTTTTGACATTTTGTTCTAAAAGGGCTAATCGTGTCAAGATGGGTGGCTGACCGTTACCATCAATAACAACTTTGGTAAGTCTTTTTAAGTCGGCCTTATGTGACATTGATTCTGATGCCAAGCGGTCCAAATGAATTTCAGTGGAACGAGAGGTATCAACAAGTGCTTGTAAAAGTGTTTCCAAATGCTGGGCTACTTCTACCACGGCTCTTTCATCCTCGGACAATTTTCATCCCCCGAATGATGTCCAAAATGCGTGTGGCTAACTGCCCTACACATTGCGTTGAATGTCTGGTAGATTCTAACCGATTTTCAACATGAAGCAGAGACAAATTAGATTGTTCAATCAATGACTCAACATTGTGAATCTCTGCCATGTTGTTAATGTGGCGTTATTGCTACTTAAATTTGTCGTTTAACAAATCAATTATTTGTGCTATCTGTGGAAACTGTTTTATTTGCTTTGGTTGTTTCAACTGTGCTATCTGCGACGAAATCAAGTTCACACATATCATTGTCACAGAACCTCTCAATAGCAATTTCTTCGCCCTTAATTCTTCCAAAAGAGAGACGGCCTAAAGACGATTTCATCTCTTGGTATGTTTCTAAATCAATGGCTTCATAAGGCATTTGTGGGTAGGCTCCATAATCCAAACGAGGGAGGAAAGAAATACCTTTTAGTTGATATTGGAAAATATCCAGTGCAGGTGCAATTTGTGAGCCTTCATTTTCTGGGTCAAAGGTAACTGTGCAAGAAACTTGATTATCTGCCCAATATCTCTGGGCTAAAGCAGCAATTCCCAATTGTTCCCACATGGAAACTTTGTCTACGGTGCGAACACCTTCGCCTACATCTACGGGGATTTCCACAACTAATGTGGTATCTTCGCTACCGAAAGCAGGTTCTATCTTGTATCCAGCCTTCAAAAGTGGTGCAACCAGATTGGAATCTTTTCCGAGCCTCATGCGTCGGATATAATAGCGAGATTCTGGGAAGTGGATTCCAGGTGTGGCTCCTGCCAGAAGTGAAACTGTTCCAGATGGTTTGATAGATGTGGTTTTGATGGAGCGTGGGATAGCCATCCAATCGGAGTATTCTTTGTCTAATTGTTGAATGTGTCCGTAACCGACATCCATCCAATCTCGGAGTTTGCCCAATCCTCGGTTTGCAATAAACTGAGCGATACCACTCATAGAACATCCAATTCTTCGGTTGCGAAGCATAACACGGTTGGTTTCAGGCCAATGAGTCTTGCCGAGTGTGACAGTTTTGGCATAAAGGTAAGCATACTTGAGAGTGGTTTGGTAATCTTCTATGGAGTCGTGATTGTTAGGGAATGTTTCTACCAGACAGCACAATTCATAACTTTCCAAGGTTTGTTCCAGACACGGGTTTCCGCCCATGGCTCGGTGGTCTTTGAAGTTGGGTGCGTCAGCCATGCGTCCATAGTCTTTCATGTTTTCTAACCACGCATATCCTGGCTCTCCATTGATACGAACTCGTTCGGCTGAATCTTCGTAGTCCATGCCCAATCCTGCAAAAATGGAGTTGTTGGATGTCCAACCATATTCGGCTCGGTGTGGATTTACCTCGTAGTTTTTCAAATCAAGATATTCATCATTGTCAGGTTCGCCAAATACAATTTCGGCGGTTCGGCGCACATTCCCTGCCACAACACACTTGCCAATGAGGTTCATAATATCTACAATAGATGTGATGGAAATTGGGGCTCCTGTTTCGGCTCCCAGAATTTCACGAACTTGATTGTGTAGTTCAATCAATGGTTGTGGTCCAGATGATTCTCCTCCGAATCCTTTGATTGGAACTCCAAATGCACGGATTTCTGAGTAATCAAATTCAATTGGGGCGGCTCCGTAAGCATACGAGTCCAACAACAAACGAAGTGATTCAACCCATCCTTCACGAGTGTCAGGGATGGTGTATTTCTCGGTGCGTCGGTTTTCAGACGGGCCTTTGAGAATCAAAGTTCCTGCTCCTTTGGTGTCAAATCCGACTCCAACACCTAACATAGAGGCATCCATCAAGAAACAAAACGGCTTGGAAAATTCAGAAGACATAGATTGTGTTGAGACGAAAGCACAGTTGTTGAGTGCGGCAAACAAACCTCTTTCTTCGGTAATTGCAGTTCCCATAGCCCACAGCCCACGACCTGGCGGTAGAAACTTCATGTTAAAAATACGGTCATACATTTCTTGGGCAGAATGTTGTGCTTTCCAAGCGTTCCATCCCAGTCCATTTGACTCAATGTGACGCTTCTGCATATTGAATGTTCCTTCTACAACACGCTGAACGGTTTCAAACCATTGTTCATTTTTACCATCAGCCTTCAAACGAGAATAGGTTCGGTTATAGACTAACTCGCCCAAACCGTTGAATCCAAATGGGGCTTTCTTGCGTCGGTATTTATTCATGAAGTTATCGCTGAGTTGGAACTTATTTTCGTTTGGCATCTTTGTCACCTTTTGGGAATGTTGCTTGGTTGGTTTCTCATATATAAGATTGTCGCCACGACCTTGCGTTGTTTCGTGCAAGGTGGTGTAGTTGCGCTATTTCAGTTAATTCTTTTGAACACCGTTGGTCCTTGTGAACCATTGGGTCGCACGACGATAAAGTCCGAATCGTTCTTCATCTTGGCGGCTAAACTTCGGTTGGTAGGAATTTCTTTTCTGCCCAGTGTAACCATTCGGTCAATAACTGTTTTTGCAGTTAATTCTTCATCTAATTGAACTAAGGATTTAGCGGCTTGGTAACTGGTGGGTTTGCTCCTTCTCATAATATCACAACCTCGGGGCTACCAATCCCGTATATTCTACTCCTTCATAGGGAGTCCATGTGAATTCCACAGGGCATGAGTCAGAACCGCCTCGGATAGACACAGATTCTTTGGTGCTGGCAGAAATCATAGCGGCTACTTCAGAAGCAGTAAATAATTGTCGGCTACTGAAATCTTCTTCGCATTCTAATTCTACGGCGGGAGCCCAAGTAATCAATTCTTCGGCATCCAATGTTTCCCAAATAAGGCTATTATCCCTTATATTGATAGAATAAATTGGGGTTTTATCCAGAGTTTTCAAGTAATCTCTAATGTCTTTGGCCGAAGAAACGGTGGTGTTGTATTCATAGTCAAAGTCAGGGATGGCTTGCAAATCATAGACTAATTCTATTCTTTTAAGCCTGATAACTCGCTCCATAGAATTTGCTAACAAAGCGAATTTGTTATCGGCATATCGGAGTTTAAGTTCGTCAGCATTCACTAATCCTGTGGTGATGCTCTTGAGTTTGCTCAAATCTACTGCTAAACGGTGTCGTTCATCGCAAGTGTAGGATTCAAAGGCGGCGGGTTCTACCCGAAGTCGCATCATTTTAGCACGAATGGAGTCCACTACATGAACGGTCAATCCTGTTTCAGAAAAGTCCAAAATACAATCTTCTGCAATAGATTGTAGACCTTTTAGAATATTTTTCATCCTCGGAACTGCTATGCTCGCCTCTAACATGAGTTTATAGTTGTGTTGTGACCTATTTAACATGGTTCGCCATACGGTTAATCATCTTGGGTTCGTAAAGACGATTTTTTTGCTGGAACTTGGAACACCAATTTAAGGGTTGATAGCCTCGGATAGATTTGATGAGGTATAATCCTGATAAAATGGCTTGGAAGGTATATCCCCTCATGGAATCTGCTTGAGCACGAAACATAGATTTTGTGATTCGCAACAATTCACTGTTTTTGTGAGGGTGAAACATTGCTGAGTTTCCGTGTTGTCCTGTATTTTGGGGCATAGTTACTCTTTGGAGATTAGCAAATTTTCTCTCGGCTGAATCTGACAATCGGACAACGGGTGTAAATACTGATTTGAAATCAGGAATGTTGCGGTGGACGCTGACATATTGATGGTGATTTTCCTTACCTCGTTGAACGCTCTTGCTCTCGGCTCGTTGATATTCCTTATACGCTTTCTTGAGCGATTTGATAATTTTGATTCCCTCTTGAGTTGGTTTAGAAATCCAAGTGGTGAGTCGGTAGTAGCCTTGCGGGTCCCAATTATAGTCTGTGAGGTAAATCAGGTCTTTCATGGTTCCAAATTGAACTGCTGAGTATGGGATTCCGTGGTGCGGAGTCCCGAAAAACATAGTTCCATCAGTAGCCATCAACAACTATTATCATGTCTCACCTATTTAACTATTGTGATTTTGACCTGTCTACAATAACTCGGGATTCGGTGACTCCCCATTTTGTGCGAATGAAAGAATCTACGGCATTCCAAGTGGCTCCTTTGGCTACGCCTCTTGTTTCAGCCTCATCCCAATTATTGACAAAATCTTTGAGGTCAGCATAACCTGTGTGAATCTTTTTGGCTGTGGCTCTTCCGACTCGGGGGATTTGTTCCAACATAGCATGATGTTTATTTCGGGTGCTGGTAACAACGGTAACGGGGCGAACGAGTTGATTTACTGAGCCGTCCTTAACACGAAGGGATAGTGAACGCACATATCGTATGGTTTCATCCAATGAGTCGGTATAAATTACTGGGCAGACTTCCACACACATTCGGTTGAAGAAAGTTTGCAATCCTTTGATGCTGTCCATGTCTGCGTAGACTTCACTCCATGAGCCTTCTACTAACAAAATATATTTATCACAATTTTCTACCATGCGGGAGATTTGTTCTTGGATTCTTTTACTGCTCCATGAAGAGTAAGCGTCACCCCATGTTTTTCGTTCAATAACCCATCGCTTTCCATCATCGTTTTCAATTACGATGTCGCCTTCGGGAAGATTAACTATGTCTGCATTAAGCATCATTTTAAATTTGTCTTTGGTAGATGCTGCTTCCTTAGAGTCAATCAAAATCTTCATGGTGTTGCATTGAGCAACCTCCTATTTAAGATTGAGTTTCCATGGAAGAAACACTGACTGACCAGCCACAACCACAATGGTAGTATCCATCTTGAAGGATAGCGGTTTTGTGGTTTTTGAATCTTGTTCCACAGGCTTCACATTTAATTTTCGGTTCCATCATATTCACTCTCAATTCCTGATGCACAATCGTCAAGATATTTTTGGTATTCTTCTGTGGTCTGGGAGTCAGAATTTCCGTTGGTTAAAATAACTTCTAAGGGACTTCTCCAAAGGCAACTCATGATTAAAAACTGTTCAAGGAAGGCGTTTAATCCTTTATCCTCAAACTCCCCTCCTGTTTGTGATTGAGCAATCCAGCGACGAAGAGCCGTTTCCGAGATTGAAAGTTCTTTCATAATAAATCCTTATCTCTTTACCTATTTAATACTACGCCCACTGGAACGGGAGGGTTATCAACCGAAGGTTCAAGGCTATCAAATCAGAATATGGTGTGGTGGAAAAATACTGGGCTATATCTGGGAGGGTTTCTATCAAAGGTTGGTAATCGGAATGGTGTAGCAAACGAGTGCCTCCTCTTTCTAAATCTCTCCAATATGTTCCGTGGTTTTCAATACAGGATTTTTGTGTGAGTTTGTTGTTGGAACGATATTCTTTTAGAGCGAGAGAAATAGATTCCATACTTTCGGTGTCGGTGGGTTGATACCAATTAAGAAGTAGTGAGTCATTTGTTAATTCATCTCCGTGTGCTTGAATGAGTTGAGCGGCGGATTTGGGTCCAATCTTGGGAATTCCTGTGATGCTATCGCTGGTATCACCTGTAATGGACTTGAGTAGGGTATAATGTTTGAGTTCAATTCCTAAATCCTCAGTAATTTCTGTGCGGGATATTTCTCTAACAAAGTTGTGAATTCTGATTCGGTCATCCCAGTCAAACAATTGCCACAAATCGGTATCTCCTGAGAATACCCAAATGTCATCCTCGGCTCCGATGGTGGGGTCAGAAATAAGTTCCTGAACCTGATAAGCAATCATGTCGTCGGCTTCCATGATAGACTCGTAATGGGAAATCCAATTTTTACGCAAATCATTGGTGTCAAAATTAAGAGAAACAAGATAGTCTCGGAAATCGTTAATTGTGTGGGTGGAAGCATCATATGTTTCAGCCTCGTATCCCATGCGAATTGCTCGCTCGGATTTATAGGTTTTGAGTAGCGTTCCCCGAAGATTTCGGCCTTCTACTCCATCCCAACAAAAATGTATGGGTCTGGCGGCAGATACAAAATACTTAACTTCTCTCATACGGAATTCCAGATATTTCATGTCGTTGATAATACACTTTCTTTGTAAATTAAAGAATTGCACACGAGAGCGTCGTCCTGCGGCTAACTGTCTTTTCATCCGAGTGAGTTGGCCTTTGGGTCCCCAATGTCGGCCTCGTCTACCGATAAAAAATCCTGCATCAACTACGGCAACTGAAGCCATGATTAAGCCTCCTCAAATAGATGGTGTGGGAATGAATCTCGTAAGGGTTGCAAGTCTAAAGCCGTTGCACCTTGAGTCCAATACTTGGGTGAGTCAAAGGATGTATTGGCGGCATCTTTTATGTCGGTTCCATACAAAAAATCGCGGGAAATGGATTCAAAATAATCTCTAAATTTCAGGTCTGGTATGTGATGTTGTAAATCTTCTCGGAGCCAAAGATTGGGTCGGAGATAAGCATCAGCAATCACTAATCCATGAAGTGAAGAAGAAATGATTCGGTCACAAGCCACAATTTGGTCTACTACGGATTCCCATGAATCTGTGGCGTTGATAAGATGAATGTCATGAAATATCTCTAACTCATCGGCTTGGTCTGAATAATTTTCCCACCAAGACCAATGCGGGACAAAACCTGTTTTTCCTGTGAGTTCAGGAAGTGGTTTGGGTTGATAAAAATCTGGTAACAACAAGGCAGGGTCGCCCCACGGAATTGTTTCTTTCATCGGCACTACGCCTCGGTAAAATCCTTCGGTGCGTGGACCTCTAACTGCATGAATGTGTAAATCATCAGTTCGCAACTGATATAGCATGATACCGCTTCCCCAAACATGGCTTCCAGGTGCTAAGTTATGGGAAATTGAGCCGATAACTGAAAAAACAGGTTGGCTCATATCATTGGATTTTTCCACGGGTCTTCCGAGCATGGCCTGAGCAATTACAGGGCCTAACTCATCACCAAAGTTTCCTGAGCCTTGGTTGTGTCGCCAATACCCTACCTTCATGGTTTATCCTAAGTAGCCACCTATTTAACTCTTCTTTTTCTTGCGCTTAGTAGTTTTTTTCTTAGCGGGCTTCTTTTTAGTGGTTTTGCGCTTGGTGGACTTGCGTTTCTTAGCAGGTTTCTTGGGGACTTCTAATGCTAATGGAGATTTGGAGTTAGATAAATCTTTTTGCATACAATCGTGAGAACAATAATTTTGGGTGGTAATGGTGCGATGCCACCTTTCTCGCTGAGTTTTACACCATCCTACGGTCGCTGTATAACCTGCCATAAATTTGGAGGAACAGACGCTGCATTCGCATCCGTCTTCATCAGTGACTCCTTCGCCTGTGATGCCTTCCATTACTTCTTTAACGCACTTGTGAGAGCAATATGTATCGGTATTTAGGTGTTCAACCCACCTTCCATTGGCTTGGAAAAGAGTATCTGTTAAGATGTAAATCGGTTTGCTGGTCTTGATTCCTTGGTCGCACATAGCACATTCAAAAGTCATTTACTCCACCTCAATAATTCCTGTCCTGGTCTTAGGTCAGAGGTCCACCTATATAGAGTCTGCGATGTGGATTTGTCCATGGTGATAACTCCACGAGCCACCCAACGCCTCAATGCTATTGATACTCCACGGGCTCCTTTGACTCTAAATGGTTGCTTGTTGCAAGCCTCATAAATATCTTGGGAAGTTAAACCATCGGGGCTTTCATAAATGGCGGTGAACATAAATGTGTATTTCATTCCTTTGTGACAAGCCATGGTTTCGTTAAGGCATTTGACTCCACAAAATCTTTGGTTAGCATGACAATAAGGGGCTTTGAGTTCAAAGGTGTCGTCGCAGGAATAACACTTGATGGGGATTTTCCGTCGGTAATCATAGGGCAGTTTCCTCTTTTGCGTTTCAGCACAGAATCTTGAGCAAACATGGCTGTAAATTTTATTACGAGCATATGCCCAGTTACTCTCTATTTTATTTCCACAGAAACAAACGGCCATGATTATCACCTATTCTTGTTCAAAGAATACCCATCGGGTCAAGTCTGCGTCAATGGTGTCTCCGTCAATTCCGTGAAGGTATGATAGCAAACCTTCCCAAGAACCAAAAATCCAGTTGTGATTCATAACACCAAAAATCCAGTTAGAAACATTGTTCTTTCCGCCTTCAACCATTACAAGAGTTGGTTTTCGTTGGTCAAGTGCTGTTTTGAGTTCCCAAATAGTTCCAAATGGTTTAGCCTCCATGTCAATATAAACCATTACAAAATCACTGCGGTCAAGCATACGCAAGTCTACATGGGCAATCGGCTTCATGATTTTAGTCAAACCTTCGTAATCTTCTTGCTCTTTCAAGTCCATTAACTTGATTTTTTCTTCTTCAATTTCTTTGTATTCGGTATCAAGTGTGGGTTTGTTGCAGGGGTCCATTACTGATACTCCTTTCTGTTCAAGCCAAAGGGTGGCTTTGTTTCGCCAACCGACACCATCATCGTCTGCGTAATCTATTGGTCCTGCCAAATAACATCTTAGTCCTTTCAATCTGTTCATATTTTTCACTCCGTAAATTCATCATATCTGTCGTCATTGGGTGGTCTGATAATTTGATGCTCAGGAGCGTTCAAATTAAACCATTGCTCAATGCTGACTCGTGATGTGGCGGGTAATGCTTCCATTAAACCTTGTAGAATGTGAGCAAACTCGTCGTCGGTTTCATAACCGAGGGTGATGGTGATAATTTTACATTTCATATTTATTCCTCCTGTTCTTCCCAGTCTTTCCATGACATATCTGGGGTCTGTGTGGTATTGAAGTGGGCGTTAATATCTTGGTTGTTAGGGAGTCGTCCATGCTTTTGGATGTGGTTTTGAGCAAAACTAATCCAATCTTCCAAATAAACATCTTGTGGGATGCTGATTTGGTGGTCTTCAAATTCCATTTCATCATCGTGATATTCGGGGCAGACATGGGAAACAATGTGTTCCATCATGTCTCCTAAATTTCTACGCTTCCACCAACCCAAATGGACTGAGGCGAGATTGAGAGTGAAATTGAGTAGAGCCATTACGAGTAGGATTTGAGTCCAATCATCCATCAATAAACATCTCCGTTAAGACGGGACTTATCATCTTCGTAAGGTGCAGCGATGCGTCGGTAAAGTTCCATCTTGGAACATTCCAAGACACCAATAATTTCGTTGATACGAGCATAACTGATTCGCTCGTCATCGTAGAGGATGGCTCCCAAAATTCTGGAAATGGTGTAGTTCAATCGTCCTGCGGTGGATTCGTTATCACCTGTTTCTAAAAATCTGATGATGAACGAATCAAGTTCGGCATCAAACTCATCTCTTTTATCTTGACGGATATAGGGCATATCTAACTTTTAGTGATGCTACCTATTTAACTTAATGGTTGATGTTGATAATGAGGCAATCAGGAGATTCTTCATAACAAAAATTGACACGGCTGTCCCAAGTTTTGTAAGCATGGGTGTAATTGTGGGTGGTGAAAATTTGAGTCATTATTGGAAGTCCAAAGGGTTTTTCTCGTTCATCGTAGGGTATTCTATCGCTGCTGGGAGGAATATCCTGCAATTGATTGATAATGGGTTGCAATTCAGAGGTATAATAGGTGATGGGCGGGAGTGTTAATCCCTCTACTACGGTCAGCCACAAAATAATTTCATCCATTACTATTTTGAATTTTTCAAATTGTTGGGAATACGCCGCTAAATTGTCAAGCCTATGGGTTTTGGTTTTTTGGGTATAGGGGACGATGGAACTGTCCCACAAGGATATTTTGCAAATCATGTAGGAATGCACATAATTTTGGTCTTTATAGCGGGCAGCAGCCAGTCGTAAATCATCAGAGAGAAGTTTTCTGCCCTCGGCTTCTACCACAAACGGATATTCAGGATAAAACACAATGGCGGAAGAGCCTGTGATAATATCTGACATGATTATTCTAATGCGGTGTTGCTATTTAGTTTTTTTCAAATCTCGGGCGCAAATGGGACTCAAAATAGGCATAGACTGGCATCAGATAAATGGTCGCAATAATGGTGAACCATCCGAGGTTAGTCAAATAAGGAATGTTGGTAAGCCAGCACCAGAGTAGAACTATGGGTTGGAGAACAAGAGTTCCATAAATTGGTCGGATGATGTCGGCTCGTTCCATTAGGTGAAATTAAGTGTATTCCTATATAACGATTATCCAAACATAAGTTCCAACTTTTCTTGGTCTGTCAAGAAAGAGCCAGTATCATACATTCCTGATGTTCCTGAAAATTTCCCTTGTCGCATATACAAGACGGGTTTGTTGTCCCAATCATTAAGTTGTTGTGGTGAAAAATTGTGGTTTTGTCGGAACACTTCTTTGGTGTTTGGTGATACGATAATATCTGGTTGAATTAAAGCAGGAAATAATTTATAGTATAGTTGAGGGTCCCAATTGATGGTGCGATATGGGTAAATAATTTTGATAGGTGGGGCAGTATCTATGGTTTCGCCCGTAATGATATTTGCCATATAGCCTTTCGGAATATTTTCTTCCAAATCATCTCGGAAGATTTCTAACTGCGTAGCGATATTGCCTTGTAGATTAAACCCTGTGTAAGTGAATGGGTTGCCGATTGCGTCTGCGAAAAGTGGTATCAAATAAATTGTTCCTGTAATCTCGTTTTGTCTACTGAAAATCCATTCAAGTAGTAGCCCATTATTTTGGAGCATATCTTTGCTTTTGCCTAATGCTGACATAAAATCTATGTAGATGTATAAATCATCCCACTGAGGTGTGCCGTTGGGCAACATCGTAAGAGGCATGGTGGTATTTATCTTCCCTGCTATATCAATTTAATGAAAGGGCGATGGAAAAGAGAAGTGAAAGCCCGATGATAACCATAACATCCCAATAATCAAAAACCAATTGTTTGGTAATTGGTATTATATCATTGACGGTTGGTATTTCTGTGGTGTCCCATATTTTTCGTGGCATTTTATTCCCTTCGGATAATTGTATGAGTGTTTTCTGCTATATCAGTTTATGCGGTGATTGCATCATGGTGGTTAAAATAGTGTGGCTTGCTGAGAAGTTCCTAATGTCTGGACTTGCGGAACCCAGTGCGTGGTGCGCCCATCGGGTGTTTGCTCACGGATAACTAATCTTCCAGCAGGGTCTTTCTTTTGAGCATAACATTCAAACACAAATGAATAAGTTCCGACTGTGCCATCGGGTGGGACATAATCTCGGAACGAGGCTCCACGAGATTGATAAGAGGAATAAATAACTGACTTAACTTGCTTGCTAAGGGTGGTTAAATCGCTATCGGTCAAATCTGAAACTTGAGCAGAAGGGTTAATCTTGGCTTTGTAAAGTGCTTCGGCCTTGATGTAATTTCCGACTCCTGAAACCACTTGTTGATTCATAATGGCTTTGCAGATATTCCAGTGATTCTTTTTGCGAAGTCGCTCAATAAAGAATTCATCAGAAACAGACTCGCTTAACATATCTGGTCCAATTTTTGAGAGTTTAGCCTGTAATTCAGCCTCAGAATTTGTCTGGAAGAACTTGAAAGTTCCAAACCGTCGGGTATCACGATAATGGGCTTGTGTCCCATCAGAAAATTCTAATGTGAAATGGACACCTTTTAGGCTCTTGAGTTTTCCAAATCTCCAAGTGCCTGACATACCAAGTGTGTTAAAGACAACCCACTCATCGGAAAATTTCCAGTAAATGAACTTGCCTTTACAATTGACCGAATCAACAGTCAAAGGAAGTGCTTGACGGAATTCATTAAACTCGTTTCTCATTTGCTTGGCGGCATATTCCCGAGTGTGAATGCGTAAATTGCTAACGGTTTTCCCTTGCAAAACACGATGTAATCGGTCAGTAATGGTTTTAACTTCTGGACCTTCAGGCATGATAATCAATTATGGGTTTTCCTATTTAAGATAGAGGTTGCTTCCAGAGGTAATGATTTCGGGATAGGTTTTTCCGTCTAAATTACTGATTCCATCAGTCCAATATGGGACTTTTTTGGGATTGAAACTAATGGCTTTGGTGGGGTCTATGGTGATGGTTGAAGGGTATTCAAACCAGACAGAATCTGCGTCTACCCACGCACAAACTGTTTTGTTTCGTCCCGCGCAAATGGCCTCAGCAATTCGGTTTTGATTGTGCAACCGACAGCCAACCATCAGAATTTGAACTCGGGCTGGGTCGTGATATGTAACTCGGCCATCAGGATGTCTGACTTGAAATTTCTTGTGGTTTTGTCCCAGTCCTAAATGGAATCTTACTCGGTAATTCATTGTTGTTTCCTCCTTTTCAAATATTCAATAACTTTGGGTGGTGGAAATGGATTCCCACACGGTTTTTTCTGTTGCACTTGCACATTTATCATCCACTGCCACTCACTTTTCATTCTGAAGCCTCCACAAACTTTCTTTCGGGAAGTGGTTGATTATGGGTTTTCTCATAGATTTTTTGACAATCTGGACAAACAGGCAGGGTGCGAGCGAACTCATCTCCGAGATATTTCTGAGGCCACTCTTGGGATTTAGCGGAACACAGGTATCGGGAGGTTCCTGCAATATGAATGACCTTGGGTTTGGACAAGCGAGATTGACGCTGAGACTCCTCTTTTTGGTCTGCCGATGCAGGGCAGTTTCTGGAGTTGTGTCCAGCCTCTCCGCAGTTACCGCATTTCCGTGCCATAGCACGAATCACTCGTGCTACCTATATTAAGTTTTACAGGTTGCTTCATCAAATGCTGCAAGCATTTTCTCAGGAAGTTTGCTACGAACGGATTGCAACAACGAATCTGAATTCATATCCCAATCACGATTGCGAATCCGAATTAAAGGAATGCCCTTTTCCCGACAGATTTTATCTTTAGATTTGTCATTGCCTTTTCGGACTCTAAATGCTTCACGACCTCCGAACTTAGCCGATGGGATATAATGCTGTTCACCATCCATCTCTACTGCAAAACGGATACCCTTTTGATTGATATAAATGTCTAATTCCAGCATATTGCCTTTGCGATTGCGAAGCCACGGATAACGGCCATTGTGCTTCAATTCTGGGAAGTATTGTTGTAGCATTTCAACGGCTCTTTTTTCAGCCAAAGATTTGTTTTCATTAGTGACTCCGATAGCGATGTCTTGTGAGGAGATTTTTTCAGTGTCATTAGAATTGACCCATGTGCTTTCAATCCAATGAGTAATCCAGAGTGAGCCGTCAGATTTTTCCTGAATGTATTTAGCGTCTTTTCCAGAACGATTTTTAATTGGTTGTGTTCTCCAATGTCCTGAACGAAGGTGCATGGCTTTTTTCTCACCAGTGGATTTAGAACTTTTTGATGAAACATACTTGACACCATTTTTTCCAAGAATACGGTATGGCAATTTATTTCGTTTTTTGTCTCCTTTTTTATTTGTTTCTATGCCTGAAACTTTGCGAATCTCGGGTTCTGAAATGGGTGCTTGAATGTAAATACAAAGATTCAAGCAAGTGCTAACAACTTGATTCCAAAATTTCTCAAGTTCTTTGAGTTCGGTTTTAGTAATCTTATTTTCACGACCAAAGAGGCCACACATCTGGAACAATAATTGTTGTGCCAGCATGGGTGGCAAAGTAAGTTTTTGGTCATCCTGTGTAAATCTGGAATCTTTTAAATCTCCAAAAAATTCTTTTGTAAGTTGATTCTGTTGTTCAATAACATCGTCTAATGTTAATTCATCTTTTTGAAATAGTTGGAAAATCTTCTTGATGTGTTGTTTGACTAATTTCGGAGTGATATTTCCTGAATCATCCACGATGCTGTTTTTGGGAACGACCAATGTTTTGACAGATTCTGTATCTCCATAAACATTGAACCAAATTGATTCCTCGGATTCAAACATAAAAATGGTAGACATAAACTCAATTTGAGGTCTATCCTCCCAACTATCCCAATCATGGTGTAAAAAAGAATCGTCGCAGTAATCAAAGTCAAAAACTATACCATTCTTGTAAGGTCCAATTTTTAATAATTCTGCGGGATAGGTGTAGTTGGTTTTTTCTAATTTTTGAACCATGTTCGGTCGGATGATAAATCGCTTGTTTTTTTCAGCAAGACGAGCCGTTTTGTTTTTAGTTTCTGTTCCTGGGCTGTGGTATCTGTGGTGCATTAAAAGCAAGTCTAAGTTGCGTTTTAGTTCCAGGCTGTGGAACATTTGAATTGTGTTCCACGAGCCTTGTTGTTCTTCATCTTCATTTTCAGCCCACCAATCTACATCTTGGCTGCGATAATAGAGGACACGCTTCAGGCTCCAGTCATCTCCCACTTTTTTAATCAATCCGATTGATGCGTCTGTATTAAAAATTGTAAGTTCGTTCCAACCCACTTCTTCGTAAAACTCATCAGAGCCAATCATGCTGCTAAGGTAATCCTTCCATTCTTCTATAAATTGAACTGCCTCAACCACAGAACCATTGATTTCAACAGGAATTGATTCTAATGCTTTATCGGGCAGCGGTGTATTTCGGGGTGATGAATAGGCTCTTTGGTTTTGGTATGATAATTCTTCACTACTGTAATCAGTGAAATAGTTGGAGCCTTCTTCAAAAACCTCATCAAAATGTTTTAATGGAATCAAAACTCTGGCATCTTGGTTAGGGGCAGTAAAGTAGTAATCTCCAGAACTAATCCAATCATCAAGTTGAGTTCTATGGATGGTTGGTTGAATCACAAATCTGAAAATGTCTGATGCTTGAATGCCGCCTGGTATTGAGTGTAGGGCATCGTAGATAATCCTATTTTTACCACCTTTAGGGTGTTGTTTTAGATATTCATCATAATAGTGCTTCATCAAATCGTGGGGTGATACATCTGCTCTCCCTTTATTACGGAGCCTTTTCATTTAATCCCGCCCTTTACTCCACAAAAACAACAAGGGCCTTTATAGGAGTCTTTAAATCCAGGTGTTTCATCTTTAGAGTAGAGGTGACATCCTTTTCCGCAACCACAAGGAGAAATTCTTTGCCATTCCTGAGAGGTGATATTGCTGGTAGTCATTTCTCTACCGCAGTTTTGACATTTGCCGTGATTTTCACCACTAACAATAACTCCGCCTTGATAGCCATACCCGTAGTATCCCATGAGAGTTATTCTGACCTCTCACCTATTTAACTATTTTCAAGGACATTATCAACGAATGCTCGGCTAACCTTTTCATATCTTTGGTAACAATTGCTGCACAAACCCATGTTGAATCGGACTCCTGTGCTGGTGGTTCCCAATGGGTGGTATGTGGGAAGTAATTTGATAATATCTGGCGGGTAATTGGGCTCTAAGGTTTGAACTATTTTTCTGAGTTCTTGTTGGTATTCTTCTTCAAACGCTGCTTTGCCTTCATAATCGTTCCATTCTAAATTTAATTCTTTTCTGCGAGCCCACAATCTTTTTGACACAGGTGCCAGAAGTTCGTTGTATTCTTGGATGGCTTTTTTGGCGTTGTTATACGATAATCCACAACTGAGGCAAGGGTCTTTGAAAAAGAAAGAATCTCCTGGATATACCACAGTAAATAGATTCATTATTTCTTTCCGCATCTCTTCCTTTTGCTTTTCCATCCGCTGTGGTATCCAGGATGGACTCCTGTTTGGGCCTCTTTTATCTTCCCAATCTTTATCAGTCATTTTTCTTTGCCAATAGGCATTGGAGTCAAACCACATATTTTGGTAGTCTCCAGGTTGCTTCAAGATATTTATGACAGATTTTGAAGCATCGGGGAGATTGTTGAATTTAGTGTCGGCATAGTTAATGGGCGGATACCAACTTTTATAATACAGTAGCCAACGGTATTTTCCCATAATGAGTAATTGGCGGTTCATCTATATTAAGTTATCTTCTAACATCCAGACAACTTCCTTGACGGCTAAATCAAAAAGTAGAAAGCAAATCCAACAAGGTTGCGATTCACAAGTGCAAACCTGACGATATGAAAGCATACTAATCAAATAAAAATCGGGGTAAATGGTTTCGGTGGGTGTAATTGATTATGCGGAATCCATATTTTGCAAACCTCTCATTGAACTCACGAACTATGGGCTTATCATTGGGTGTGGTTGTGAAAATTAAAACCATCTTTTCATAGTGTCCCATGCCATGTTTATTATTAACAAACCACGGAATCACCATCTTTATTTCGGGGAATTTTTCTAAGGTTATATGAAAATAGGGTCTTTCGGGATGTTTAGCATCGTATCCATGGAAGACCAAGGAGTTATTTATGACACTCTTTGGAGCAAGTTGAGTAATCTCCCAAGTTGGTGCGGGTTGTGGTTGCTCTTGGTATAATATTCGGAGTATTTTTCTCAATCTTTTAATATCTCTTGCTGCTGGTGCGGAGGTGGTTTTTCTCTGGTCAATTTGAAATGCCTCCAAAGAATAATTATTCATGTAGAGAAATTTGATAAATTCTATCAAAGGGAGGTCTAAGGAAATCTGTTCTGCTGGAGCCCAACTAATCTTAATGCCATACTCATCTAAAATTTGGCTAACCAAAGATTTTGGATTAAGTGTCATACTCTTTATTGCTTGCGCTTGTTATATGAAGTTAATGTTTGGGATTCGCAGGTGCAGACCTGACGATAAACAAGCATATTATTTATTTGCCAATCTTAAAGAGTGACTTGCATCCATGCCTTCAAGGTTGGCACGGTCTTTAGAAAGTTTCTTAGCGAGTTCAGAGGCAGCAGGTTTTGTAAAGTCTGCGAGGGTGGTCTGTGAGTCATCAAGGGTATTGCTCTCATTGAGTCCTGTGTGTTTCAAAATCTGGTCATTGACATCCAAGACAGTAGCCACCATTCTTTGAAAGTAAATGCTAACAAGTGCTAACAAAAACCATGTTACCAAAATTAGAGAGAACAAAATCATATCCAAGACAATCACTCCTCTTCTGGATTTAGAGAAACTGTGTATCGGCGGTATCTTTGTCCTGTGGGGTCAGTCTTCCATTCACGAGAAAATTCCCAACCTCTTTCTTCCAAATCAGCGATACGACGAGGCAACGCTCGGATACGATAAATTGCTTGCGCTTCCACATTTGAAATGGAGGGTGCTTGACTAAAATGTAGGCGGAGTAAATCCAGTTGGCTCATATTATTTAGAGAGTGACACTACCTATATGAATGTTCTTAGTCCCATTGAATTACGGTCCAACGAGGGTTATCATTATACATGATTTTCCAACCAAGAGCAATAAATTTTTCCAGAACTGGTTTTCCATTGAGGCTGGAATCTGTATCGTCTATTATGACTACTGCTTTTTGAAACCACGATTCAACTTCTGGGAGTTTATACCATTCAAAAATTAAATCTCTACTTCCTTTTGTGGGTGTTCCATCAACAATAATCAAATCACAATTTTTCTGGAGAATGGGTTTAAGGTGGTCGTGAGAATACCAACCATTTTCTACGGGGACTAAAATAGATTCTTCTTGCACCCATTTAGGGTCGTGTTCAATGGAAACTACTTTGTGTCCTGCTGTGGTTAATCTGGGTGTTCCTGTGCCTGAGCCAAATTCTACAATATCAAGGCACGGCTCCATATATTCTTGCATCCAGTCAATAACTGCCCTATCCATGGAATAATCTTGAACGGGTAAATTATCTGGGTGCCAATTATAATGGACTCTCATAACTATGAATCAGCAACTTAATATTTAAATCTAATCCTTGAGCAATGAATTGCTGGGGGGGTTGGGGAGGTCATTAGGGACAAGCAAATAATGGGGACTAAATTAGCCTCATACTATCAGTTGCGATATTTCAGATAGTGCTTGCATATTAGAAATGCCCTCAAAAATTCCTACGGTGTTCATACCCATCCAAATGATATTGACTAATACTGGTGCCATAGCGTCATGATAAAACGCCGTCAATAATAATCCTGTGGAACCAATAAGGCTAACTCCGTGATATGTGGCTGAAGTGTTTGATAGCCAACCTCGTGAAACAGAAGTTACTGCGGCTAATTGTAATGCTCCACCTGCGTAACCGACGGCATCCATCATTTTACGGCCATATTTTTTATCAAGATAACTTCTCAATTTGTTAGAACGCTGGGCAGCAAATAGGCTGGCTCCCGTGAATGCAACGGCTACTCCAATCACTAATTTGTTCATATGATATGGTATTGACGCTTCAACTATTTGAACTTGTTTCATCTAAACGAAAACTCATATTGCAACTTTGACAAACCAATGTTTCCTTATCTACCCTACATTGACGACGACAAGGCCCCCCTATGGACACATATTTTACATTTTTTGCCATGCTATTTACCTCTTTTTTCAACTATTTGAATCTGGTGTGAAATAATTGGACGCTATCCAATCATCCAAATCCCTAAATTCAGAACTGCTGTTTTCTTCAAAAAGAATGGTGGAGACTATTTCATCTCGGTAATTGTCCAGAGCCATATTTTTGTATTTGTCTAAAAACCAAGCGATTCTTTCTTCTGTGAAAGTTTTGTTATCAGTAACAAATGTGTTGGTTTTAACATCTATCTTGATGTGCCAGTTACAGCAAGGGCAAGTATATAATTTCTCTTTGAGGGTCTTGTTATCTTGTTTATACAAATAATAGGGGCAGTGAATACATTTAATGATAATTTTTTGATTGCTCTTTTCAACTATGGCTCCTTCTGGATAATTGCTATCATAGTGCAGACAACGAAGACAAAGCCAGTTCTTAAAATAAGTTTCTCTGGTAATGGAATATTCCTCCGTATTTTTCGGGCTGGAGAAAATCCCTTCTTGCTCCATAGCAAATGGTGTGGATTGGGCAGTGCTTTCTGGTTCTCCCTCATATTGACATTGAACACACAATTTGAAATTCATTGCGAATCACCGTAGCCTATTGGGTAGTCTGTGAATCTTTCAGGCATTTCAGTAAGTCCTGCTTGTTGTGCTTTTAAAACTTCGGTGTCACGCAAGGGTTTTCTAACAATTGTGATGGTATCGTCTTCTTGATGATTGATTTTGAAACTAAAGAAGCAACAACCACAGGAATAGTCCGTAGATTCTGGTGGGTTTTTATGAGGGTCAGTTCCTGCGGGGAATTTTTGTGATACTCTCATGCCTCGGTTACATTCAACACACAGCACGGCTGTTTCATATCCTGAACGAACTTCCCAATCTGCGGTGATATACTCATCAGATTCCTCATCAAAAATTTCGTCAGAATAGTTTTCCCAATAGCCACAGTCAAAACAATTAAACCAATAGGCATTACCATGTCCTTGTGCGAAGGTATTGTATGGAACCTGTTTGCATTTACCACATTCAGGGCAATCAGACCAAGAGCCCAAATTAACCCCTCAATGTCCTCATCAATTCGTCAATCGGGCGCAAATGGTTTTCATAAATACAATGCGTAATGCGTCCAGGTGTGCTGTTCTTTTCTCGTCCACGGCTGTTGTTTCCGTTTTGAATCTCAGCAGAAATACTTTGCATATCTTCCTTAGAAAGATAGCCCTCAATACGGATATTTTTGGGTTTCTGTAAGTCGCCATTCTCAAAGTCAATAGGTGTCATCTTGATGTAGTAATCAAACTTGAGGTTGCTGGGTTGGTAATACAATCCTGAATAGCGTGTGGTTTTAACATCGGTGCGTGTGCGTCCATAGTCAAACTCAAAATCTGCGGAAGCAGTATCGGTGGTAACAAACTCAATCCATTCGTATTGGATAGGCTTGTCCGTGACTGTGGGGTTGTTTTCTACCTTAGCCATATACCAATCAAACATAATTTCTCCGAGAACTCCATGCCAGTCTGTGGGTCCGTTGCTTCGCTTATTAGAAGTCTTGATTTTGTTAAAATCTTCCTGCATTGTTTTTGCACGAACAATAAATCGGGAGGCTACTGGGATGTCAAAATGCTTTTCCATATGCTTCCATAGCGAGCACACCTATTTAACATTTAGGACTATTCTTCTTCGCAACAAGGCGCAGGGCATCATGGTATCACCTGCAAGGTATCAATTGATAACTCTTTGAATTTGGCCTCAATCATAACATCAACATCTTGGCCGTAAAGATTCATCGGGCCATGACACAAATCGGAATGTGCAGGAGATGGCTTGTCGCCACCTTGCTCTAAAACACGAGACTCGGAGTAGTGAACAACGGGTGTGATACCGTTAGGCCAAGTAGACACGGCTAACAAAAGGGCTTGCTGCTCGGTAAGACCGCCTGTGCAAAACTGGTGGTGATGATAGTCAAAAACAATAGGTATGCCTGTGGACTCGTAGACCGTCATCAAGTCATTAACTGAATACATACGAGCCTTGTCGTCATTTTCCAAAGTGAGGCGACGGCGGCAATTGGGGTCAAGGAGTGCGAAATTATTGATGAACCGAACAATGGTAGCGTCATGGTCGCCAGCACCAGACCCGATATGAATGTTAATCTTGTTGTAATGTGATGGCTCAAAACCCATGAGGTCAAAAATATGGGAGTGCAAATTGAGTTCATTTACTGCACGACGGACAACATCTGGGTTTTTGCTACCCAACACATTATATGGGCCTGGGTGTGATGTCAAACGGTGAGCATTAGTGGTAGCATAATCGCCAATCTGTCGCAACTTGGATTTGATAATGTCGCAAGAGGGTAAGTCGTCAATGGCATAGCCGAGTCGGTCATGGGACATGAACGGGAAAATTTCGGACGATAGACGCATAAAGCGAATACCGTTGGACTCGTTCCACCGAAGGATGGTGAGTAGGTCGTCAAGATTGTCCAAGATTTTCTGATTGACAGAAGGGATGTCAAAAGTGCGGGCGATACAGGTGCGGTTGGTGTATGTCTTGTGTTTGGCTTTGCCTCCCAAACACTTGAAACAAGACTTGCACCGAGAGCCAGTTTCCTTGAATGTGCGGTCACAACTACCGCCGAGAGTCTGATTGATACAGGCGTAACCTACTTGCATAACTTCTATTATGGAGGTTACCTATATTAAGTTTTAAGTGCGTTAGTGATATATTGGTGATAATTTATAATCCATTGTGTTCGGGGTGGCATTACTACTTCTTCGGAGTTTCCAAAAGACTCATAGGTATCCATTACCCATTTCTGGAATGCAGTCATACTGGCTGATTCCATCAGGTTCCAGTTCATAGATTTGTTGTTTCCTTGACCCCATATTTGGGTGATAATCTTCTTCTGTTCCGTAGGGTCTTTCCCAGCAGTAGAGGCACGAGTTAATAGGAACTTACGATAGGCAGTTTCAATAATGATTTTTACATCCATAATGCGGGTGTATGCGTCTTTATCTGCGTTCCAGAAATATTGATTGTCTGCTTCGTGAGGTGTTATTTTATAGGCTTGCATCATTACCTTATCTGGGAGACCATTTGCCCAAATCGCAGATTCACCTGATGATGAGACGAGTTGAAAAAGGTGGCTGGCTTGGTCTAAAATTTGGATTGATGCTAATCTTCTCTGCCCTTCTTTAAAATAGTAGACTGTGAGGCCATCATAGTAGGGAGAGTTTTGTGCAGGGCAAATAATCCAACGATTGTCTAATATGTAGATGTTTTTGAAACGGTCTGCATAAGATTTCCATTTATTGTTCCTGTCTCTTTGACCGTAGGTAGCGAGGAATTTATCATATGAAATCAGTTCACCTGAATCGTTGCGGTATCCGTAATCTTCAAATTTAGCATTAAGATGCTTATTGATATTATACTTTGACCTTTGCCTTCCGAGGACGGCTCTAATAATTTGTCCTTTTCGGTAAGTATCTGCGGGTAAGTTAAGGATGGAGAATTTTGTCCATGCTTTTGGACTCCGAGGATTTGCTTTAGATTTATTTATTTTATTCATGGCTGAGAGATACTGTGACCACGAATACATGGTATTTATTGATGGGTTTTCCTATTTAAATTTTGTCAAAAAAACACTACCCTGAAACAGTAATGACTTCAAGACCCTTTTGAGATGGCTTTTTGAAAAAGTATTTGACTTCAAGACCCATGGGTCTTTTTGAGGCTCTGTGGGGCGTTTGTGCTTAATGTGCCTATTTTGTGCCTAAAATATGGTTTTTTTCAGGGTTGATGGAGGGTATCTTAAGAAGTTGAGGAAATTAACTGGGATAGAGAATGTGAATCCTCGTGTGGAGGATAGTTCTGTTATGAGTTCATCATGGTAGTCTTCAATAATGAGGTATGTATTTGGGTCACGAGCCAGATAATAGTTAGTCCACATCACTGAATTGGGGGTATATTCGGTGGTGTGCAGCATATCATTGTATCGGTCATTGTCTTCAGGAAGGCTGGGTCGGACATTGTCGGTGTTATTATAAGTCATAGTCATTGGATTGTGATATAGCAAACCATACCTCAACGGGGACACACCCATTCTGCGGGTTTGGGTTTTCAGATTTTGAATAGCGTGTGGTGTGTCTGAGAATCTTCTTGTCTCAGCAGACCTCTCAGCATTTGGTCCGTAATAATCCCATAATACCTTGACGAGTCCAGTATATGCGGCAGTTACGGGATATTCGCCTATGGCATCGCTCCAATCAAACTCTTCTCTCTGCTCCTCAAGCCAATCCCCATAATCTTGGTCTTGTTCATTATCTTCATCATATCTCTCGTCAAGATGCTCGGTGAAATCATATCCTGTTAAATCTTCAAATAAATATTCATCCAGGTGGAGGTGTTGGGAGTCTATTTGTCGGGTAGTCACATCGCCCGTCCAGAGATATTCGCTGCTCACCACAAGTTTGACATAGGGTTGTGGCTGCAAATCATTCAGATACCAGTATAGCATATCTAAAATATCTGCCATATTCCACTCTTCCAGAATTCCTGCGTGTCTGTTTAGATTGCTTTGGTTACGGGCAATAAATTCAGGTTCCCTGTCTGATATACGGGTAAATTCTGCTTGTTCTCGGAGGTCTCGTTCAGTATAAGGAATCTCTCTAACTGCGTCGTTAAGTATGCGTTTATAGGCTTGGTATGCGGCTACGGATGATAACATCATGTAAAGGGTTTGACCGATGAATTGGGAGGGATTACGAAGTGTGAATTGGGATTCCATGGCTGCATTCATGGCTTCAAGGTCTCGTTGATTTCGTTCTTTTCGGTCTTGATTCGTGATGATTGGTGGACGACCATCTCCAAGGGAAGGGTATGCAGGGTATCCAGGAAAAAGCCTGTAATATGAAGGAAAGCGCATGGTTGGGTGGAGAGTAGGGTTTGAATTAAGTTCTTCTTGGCGATAAGAAGAAGCATTGTAAGGGTCAAACATTTTTTTATTGATAGCCAATATACGAGTCTGTTTGAGCCATGCGAATAAATTGTTTCGGAACAGGGTGTTTTCTGGGAGGGTCTTTTCTTCGTAATGAATTAGTTCGGGCGGTCGTAATGTTTCCAAATTGATTTCATCATCGGGAATGAAACCTGAAGAGGTCACATAGTTGTAATACTCCTCATTAGACATCAAGGTCATGGTTATTATTGGGTGGTGCTGCTACTTAAGTTTCACTAAGTCGTTGTTTAAGGGGGAAGCAGTTAGGTAACAAATGTAACTTATCCTGTTCCCGAACGATAAATCCTGGGACGATTCTTCTGATTTTTTGAGATAATCTTCTGGGTGTCATTCTCCAATCAAAACCTTGAGTTAATTCTCGGGCTACTTCGGCTGGAGTGAGTGCGCCTTTGGCTCTTAAGACTTGTAAGCAATCATACAAAAACAAGTATTTTTTAATTCTGACTTTACGAGTGCAATCGTCATTACAGAATGATTTGTTTGCTTTGCTGCCTCTTCGGAGAGCAAATTCGTCTCCGCACCAATCACAATTGTGGTAAGCAATAATTTGATTTTTATGGAACAGATAATCTTGGGACACAGGTATTTCTTGTAAAATGTGACAACGCTCGCTGCAAAATTGTTCGTAAAGTGAGTAGCGATATTTAGAATCACAACGGCGACAGGATTCCATGATTATGCCTCACTAAATTTAGTCTTTGCTTGAACGGCATACGCCAAAGGAATATCAGAGTTGAGAAATTGAGGGGTGAGATTATACTGGTAAGAATTGTTATTATTTTTGGTGACTGCAACTATTCCTCGTGCAGCATAGACTCGCAAGACGGCTCCAATGGTTCGGGATGAACAAATGGTGGATTGGTCTATCCAATAATGTTCTAATTGCTTGGCATTAGAATTGGGGTGGTATTGAAGCAGTTTGAGAATTCTCCAATCACGGCTGGAGTTTTTTCCACGCTTCATTTGCAAGGAACAGGCTCGTCCACAAAATTGTTTATTAGATTTTCTCTTGTTGTGTGAAATGGTAAATTCGTCTCCGCACCAATCGCAAGAAATTTTTATCTTGGGGCGCATCCAAGTATTTTTATGGTGCTTTGATTCTGATACTCTGACTTCGGGATATGCCTCGGGGTTTTGATAATAAATCCAACAGTAATGGCTACAATGGGTGGTGAAATACTGCGTGTGCCTTTCAGCAGTGGTGATGATTTCTTCTCCACAAGGGCATTTAGGATACTGCATTGACTTTCGCCTCCTTCAATCTCAATTTTTCTTTTACTATTTTTCCTAATGGTAATTTATTGGCTTCTGAAACCATTTTGTAAGTGCGAGGCCATGCTCCATCCTCAATCTCAATAATTCCTCGGCTCAGATAAACTCGTAGTATGCTTCCAATGTGTCGGCCTGTAAGATAATTAGTTCCTAATGTTGGGCAGATAATTTCGGCTAACTCTCCTGATGTGACAGGGCTTTTGGCTACTTTAATATTGGCTAAAATGTAGAGGTCTCTCCAGTTTCTCTTTCCTTGCATCATGGTGTGGTGACATTTTTTACCACAGAAATTCATATTGGGGTTGCCGTATCTCAACAAGAATTCATCTCCACAGAGGAAACAATCTACTGGTATTTTGGCTCGCTTCAAATGGTTTTTATGAGTGATAGCATCGGACATTTTTTCCATCGGGTAGGCATCAGGATTTTGATAATAGACACTACAATAGCGGCTACAATATCCGTGATAAAAGGTATTACCTGAGCGAATGTAAGTGATTGGTCTTCCACACAAGCATTGTTCCATATTATCACTTCACAAAGGGTCTTTGAAAGCAAAGGCTTTCATTTGGCGATTCTGAATATTGTAGACGGACAAATATCCCATTTTTGGTTTGTAGCCCAACATTTGCATGAAATCTGTTTCACCTTGGAAAGTGGATGAAACAACGAGAGGGATGCCACGATACATCTCCATTTGATGAGCATGGGTGTGTCCTGTGACGAAAATATCTGGGTTGGTGCTGATAACCATTTGGTCTTCTTCTTCAGGAGAGAGTGCATTTCGCTCGCCCCACATTGGAGCAAGGTGTCGCTTTCTTAGCATTTCTTTCATGGCTTCAGCAGGTCGTTCATACGAAACATGAGCCATACGAGGAACCATGTCATCAATACCTTTGCCGTGATATGACAATACTTCAATTCCTGAGAGATTTACTCTGGCAGGATTGCCCACATGAACCGCTGAATTGAACCTTTGTTGAATAAGTGGTTCTAACATGGGTTGAGGTTCAGCAGGTCTAACTGCATCGTGATTTCCTGGCAAAACTACGGGAGTGATGTGGTCTGGTAATTCATCCAATTTTCTGGCAAACATTTCGTATTGGTCGTAGACATTGTCCATGGTGATATTGCGCTCGTGTCCTGGATATACACCAACTCCATCAACACAATCTCCCGAAAGCACAAAATACTTGATATTTTTTGCAACATGATGGTCTGAATTCATCCATTCTACCATCTCATCCCATTCCTTTTCCAAGAACTTTTTGCTGCCCATGTGGATGTCTGATGCGAAAGCAATAGATACGGGGTCAAAGTCTAATCCGCCACGATTCTGATTATTGGGCAAAACCTCTGGGAACTGAACTCGGTCAGTCCAAAACATTCTTCCATCATCGGAAAATTTTCCTGTGACTCCGATAACATCGTCTACTAACAAAGTGGCTACGGAAGGGTCTTCTTTTCTTAAGAATACTGTAATTCTGCCTGTTTTATCCTCTAATTCAACCATTCTGCCTCCAGATTTGGTGCGTCTAATATCACAGACAATTCCAATGATATTACAAGGGCGGTATTTGAAAGCCATTTTCTGACTGTTCAATTCACTGATATTCATGGTTTCACGAAACCCTAAATGTTGGCGAATAATTTTTCGGAGTTCTTCGTATCGGTTAGCAAATAGATTTACCAAATCTCCCATTTTCCCAGTTTGGTCGGTTTGTCCAACACGAACTCCTGGGTCAATCATGTCGGGATAATCTCGTGCTAACTCAAACCAGGCTGAGTTAATAGAATTGGATACCATGTGGTATCATAGGGGTGTTACCTATTTAAGAAAGTTAGACCGTCTCGCAACCAGTTGAGTGGTTGATTTGGAACAAGATAAAGTTGTGCATCATCATGATTTTTATAGAGATTAAAGGGGAGGTTTTCATCCCATTCCCATATTTTCATGTGTTCTTTTGCGTCAGATGGATTAGCATATGCTCTGTAATCTACTCCGACAAGAATATCGTCTACTAAAACTTCGGTTCTGATTATTGGGATAAGGACTCCTTGCGGGAAATTTTCCATCTCTTCTGAAGTGGGTGGATTGCCACCATAATCAAAATCGGATGGGTGAAATGGAAGAAATGGTGCGGTTTGTCCTTGTATGTCTTCTTCTAATGTATCCCACGAATTAAACATATGTTCTCTCCGTGGTTTCCCATTATTGACATAATACATAGGGTATGTGGGGTGAAGGTTGTTCCTTGTAATGTAGGCTCTGTATTTGTTGTAATACTTTGGGTCAAGATACATCATGGCTTCAATCCTGGCATTACAAGAATAATCGGTTTTGACCCTCTCTCCCGTAGAGGACGGGGTGTGGGCTGGCTTAACGCAAACCATATCCCGAGTAAAGCAAAGTGTTTCTGGGTCCCAATCTGTGTCCATCAATTCGGTAAAAAAATGGGAGTCGCCCCACTTCTCTGCCATTTCATTATAGTCGGGTTTTGAACCATTGGTTTTCATGTTCAGACCCCCTGTGTGAGTCAGATTATTGTGCCGATGCAGAGCGGTATGTTCGGCCACCGATAGTCATGCGGGTAACACGGTCAGTTCCAATCATACGGTATTGGTCTTTTTCCAAATCAAAGACGGTTCGGAGTTGGAAATTTGTAGGGTCATATTTCATACCTTCACCTGTGAGTCGGCTTCCTTGTCCTCCAGGCCCTCGGTAGACACCTGTGCGAGCCGTCATGTTTCGGAGAGAGCCATCACGCTTCTCAAACTGAATGCTGAAAATCTTTCCACCGTTGTTAGCGAGTAGTCCCAAAACTTGTTGTTCAGGAAGGAATGTGCGTCCCGATGTTGATGGTGGTGCTGGTGCTTCAAATGAACGAGTTTTTGGGTTGTAATGTCGGTGGTCTGAACCTTCTCCTCTCATCATTTTCTTCCCTGCGTATTGCCAATATTGGGTGAAATACCAGAATGAGGCTGTTCCGAGTGCAAGAGTAGCAGCACCGCCCCAAATCATATTGCGGGTGTTCTTTTCTGACCAAGCGTTCTTAGCAAATTGAAATACAATTGGCAGCCCAGCGATAGTTCCGATAGCAGTTCCAACCATGAGTAGTTGTTGAGTCATACACTTTATTTAGTGCTGCAACTACTTAAGTTTGTCGTTCACAGAACGCTGTTTAGTTCATCCATGAGTGCATCAGCCGCTGCGTCCGCATCTTCAGGTGACTTTGTCCCTGTGATAACACACTTGCCTGACGAAAACACGAGGCATACTGCTGATGGAGCATCAATTCGGTAAATCAAACCTGGGAATTGCTCAGGCTCATATTCTGTCTTTTCAAACGGAAGTGATAGCACAAGATTGTTAAGGTCTACGGGTTGTTCGTAATCTGTGGTGATAACCAGATTGGAAATTTCAATCATTTCAGTATCAAATGGATTTGCATCGGTCAAGAACCCTTCGGTTGTTAGACGCTCATGTAGTTGTCGGAAGGCAGATTCAACATCTGATTCTGACCTTGCTCCTGTGGCAACAACTTTTCCGCTGCGGAATAGTAGCAAACAAACTTTGGGTGTTTCAACACGATAAACCATTCCTGGGAATTGTTCTTGTTCGTATTCTACTTGTAGTGTGTCTGCTACATCATTGATGTCAAGTGATGTGCAATATCTTGTGCTGGCTACCATATTTACAATTTCGTTAGGCATATTTGTTCGCTCCTTAAATACTAAGGTGCGTTATTACCTATTTAAGCATTGAGTGGGTTGGGCTTTCCACAACTGGTGCAACACGCCAAAATATCGGCGTAAATGATGCCGCATGAACATCGTAATTGCTGGTTAATTCTAAGCACCATGTCTTGAAGTTCCACATCTAAGTGGTGTTGAGGAATCTCTTGTTTTTTCCAAGATTTGTCTCTTTTTTTCTGCCGTTCTTTTTGTGAGACAAAGTCTCGGTTCTTGTTCTTATTTTTACCCATATGGTTCACTCTCAGATAAGAGATGCTAAATGCTCATTATCTCCGTAACGAGCAATGACTTTCCACAATCTTTTAAGACCTAATGATGCAGCCACTAATTCTTGAATTAGCGGTGCCATGAAATCAGGGTCAAGTTCAGGGTCTAAACCTTCCACAGACATTTGAATCTCAGCGGCACAAGCCATGATTGCAGGACTAAGTTGCGTGATATTGACCTTTTCTCCTTCGGGAAAATAACTAAGAATCACTTGTTGAATAACGGGCAAAATTGAATACTCTTCGTCTCCCTCTTCAGTTACTAAATAACTGAGAAGAATATCTTCGGGGTTTTGCTCCAATACCACAGTAATCACTTGTATTTTTGACTATTTGAATATGAGTGCGGGGTGGTCAAGGGGAAAGAGAGGAAGCGACCCATAAACCAAGAACATCTGAAAGAAAAGAAGAGGAGAACATCCAGAGACTTTTTTACCCCGCAATATAGTTTTGGTTCACGACCTATTTAAGAATGAGCGTGACATAATCGTATTATAATTGATGATATAGTTTTCTTCCGAGACAACGGGGTATCCAACTATCTCTGGGTCAAGGAGAATATCATTGGTTGTGATAACGGTGGGCAATAGTTGTAATTCTGGAAATGGGAGCATAGCATTATGGTCTACAAAATTTCTCATATGTGTGGCTTTGTCAATCCTTCCGTGGCGGTCTACCTTTCTTTTTTCCGATTTTGTTAGTCGGTAATTATCTCTGGTGATGGGGCGGTCTTGAGGCCATAACTGAAGTTCTTGTGTGTCATTATTTCGGTGAATTGCTACCCAAGTCCCAACTGTTTTTCCTTGTGGGTGCCAAACAATCAAAAATGCGTCCGTAGCAAGTTTTCCTGAAGAGTCATTACTAAGGTATATTCTTTGAGTCCTGTTCCCACGAGTCGTAGGGGTTGGAGGGAAGCGACCCAATTTTGAAAGGTAATCGTCTCTGGTTCCTAATTTTAACAACCGAGCAATTTCATTCAGAGTAGTTGCTGGGAGGCTGTCTATTCGGTGTTCTATCCACATAAACTCACCTCAGTATTTGCGGGATTCGGTAATTATAATTGATAATATTGCTATATTCGTGTGTGGATGGGCCTCTTTGTTGAGGTGTTCTTTGTCTTTTCCATTCTCTTTCGGTTCTTCCTGAAAATAATGGTAAGCAACTTTCAGGGTCAAAGGTGATTTTAGTGGCGAATCCTATGGGATTTCTGCCTTCAACGGATTCTCGTGTCCTCCTGGTTCCTGCTCCTGAAGTGGCCCTTGATAGAGAAGAATTGAGACCTGCGTTTCTTAGGACATCCGCAATAGACATTGGATGAAAGATGGCTTGAGACTGATATGCAGCCTCTGGAAGTGAATAGACAACTCGGAATTCCTGATTTTCTAAAACACTCATTAAAGATTTAAGGTTTTTTTCTGTTACGCAAGTTGCTGTAAATTCTCGTCCTATGTAATTGCCTCCCCTTCTCAACTTGTTTCTTTTTAATTTGTCGTGAATGGTTGTCATTTTAACCCCTGTGCCATACCCCAATACGCTGGGGTATTGGAATGTAACTGGTTTGAATTGAGCACTGCTTCTTCGTTTTATAGTAGCATACCAATCCATATTTTCTAAAATGCGAGAACGATTTCCTTGAATTGCCTCTCGTCCTGCTTGACCGTATTTGCGGTAAATAATTCCTCCTTGGAAATCCCAATTATATGCAATTCCTTTGAAGGGTTCCATCTCTGCAAACTCATCTTCTTTTAATACATCAAAGTTGTCATTTGCCGTTCGCCTTTTCGCCGTAATGCCCAATATTTGATATTCTACTGGTAGGCCAAATTTAAGTGGATAATTACCTTCAGCGTCTGCAATGGGGGAGCGATGCAAACAAAACCACCCTCCGTTTGATTTTCCAAATTGGGCAGCCCGATAATTGTTGCTATCTCCTGCCTTAAAGATGTAATCTTGTTTTGTTCGTGGAACCCAGAAAAAAAGCAATTTGTTATCCATCAAGTAAAACTTCTGCTTCTCAACAGGCTTTTCTTGAATTTCTGACCAAACAGACCATAGATTTATATCTCTCAAAGGTTCGTAATTGATAATTTCTTCTGCTGGAATCGTTCGTCGTCCCGCTCCATATCCGACTCGTCTTTCGCTTGTTATGTATAGCCTTAAATATTGCGGCGAAAATTGCGTGGCGGTGGTCATTAGGGGAGGTGTGTTGATGTCAATCATTTGGGTGTATCCAAAGGAACTGAAAAAAGAATTGAACTCCTCATTAAGAAATGGTCCTGTAAATTTAATAAAACCCATAGTAATCTCTTAGTGCGCTTGTTATTTAAAATTTTTGAATGTGATGGGGTCTACTACACAAATATAGGGATGTAAAACCTCGGCAATACATCTTTCTTTTTTGGGATGTCGGGATTCACGCAAAGCATGAAGCAAACATTTACCCGTGGTTAATATTCAAATATTATTCAGCCCATGGTATCTGCAAATAACCAATTCGCAGCATGAACTTTAAGCGTCGTTTTCAGAACAATATTGTGCCAATCAATACTGCCCTGTCCACTTAATCGCTTGTGTAGTTTCCCTCCACTATTTGGTGGTGGTGCTACCTATTTAAGATTCACATATATGAAAAATCGTCTTGTGGTATGGGGGCTTGTGTGGGTGAGAGGGTTAGGTTTTGTTGAACAAATTGGTGAACAAAATCTGCCATAAATCTGCGGAGTAGTTGCTCGTTAATTCCTTCCAATGTTGTTTCTACCCAGTCTACTAATTCCTTAACAATTTTTGCCAATATTCCTATGAATGCTTCTTCATCCATGGCTTCATTGAAGGTCAAATTCTTGAAAATAATATCGTGAACTTCTGGCTTGAGCGTTCCTTGATAAGAATCATCATCGTGTGAATAAGTGGTGAATAAGTGTTCCTGAATTTTTGTCAGTTGTCGTTCAACCATTGAATCTGGAAGTTTCTCAGTCATAATGAGAAATTCTATTGCTTGCTATATCAATCTTCTTACCAAGAGATTCTGACAACACAAGTATCATATTGGTTGGTCTCAACATTTTTTGCTACGGCTTGAAGTGAACCCTTGCTTCGGGCAACTTGCCAAACCAAGAATGTCAATTCTGAATCTTTGGCGCAATACTCAATGACTTCTGAATAATTCCCTGCGTTCCATTCGGCTGGTGCGAATTGTGCTTCCATCAATTTTGATTGAGATTCGCCCAAAACGCCTTTAACGAGTTCTTGAAGTGAAAATCTGAGTCCGTGGGTCGCATCTTCCAGCCAAACCTGCAAGTCTAAATGTTGTCCAGATTCTTCAAACTGCTGAACGATTTCTGCGACTCCACAACCGCCTTCAGAAATTGGCTTGCTAATTATGGGTAAATCAAACTTAGCCCCATTTTTAGTCAAAAGTAAATATCCTTCTGAATACCATTCTTCTAAGTCATGCTTGAGAGTTTCAAATGATTCAACACGATAGGCAACACGAACTGCTTCAGGAATTTCTGCGAGGTGAGCATAGTTGTAATCATTCTCTGATAAAACTCCTGCATCCCAAACGCTGACGCAGGAAACTAACCAACCTTGGGGTTCATTGAATGAAAGGTTGTCGGCGGCCATATCCAAATTCTTGGTTTCAATATCTAATGCAATTACCTTCATTTTAATTCCTCCCTAATATCCTTCGGATTTGCTTAAGTTTGGTTTTCAATTGTCGGTTCTCTCGCTCTAAAGTTTTGACCTTTAGTTGGAGTCTTTTGTCATGGTCTTTGCGAATATCCATTGACTCACCAAACCTTGTAGGTAATCACGACTGATAATGCTAATGCCATCACTGAGGCTACTGTGCGAACAAAGGCCATGGTGTGTTGGTGACGGCCTAAAGAAATATCTTTTTTGGCAAGGGCTTTTTCATACAATCCCCATTTCTCTTCAACAAAATTTCTTAATTCTTCATCCATGTTATCGCCTCTAATCGTGCTTGTGTTCAATTTTGTGAGTGTGTGGGTGGTGGTGTCCTAAGAAAATAGCACCCAATACCATAGTGGTTGCTCCAAATGCGGCTAACGATGCAGTCAAATATGCTTCTTCATAGATGGCCGAGCCGAACTCAATAATGTGTAGGAATCCATGAAGAGCCAATGATAACTCAACAAGTTTAATTCCTGACTTTTTAAGCCAATCCACTACGGACATACTCATTCCTCAAGAGATTCAAGACCCTCGGTTGAGTCATCTGCTACCGCAGGTGCTGATTCAAGGATTGCAACATTCTTGAGATTGATGGTGTAGAGTCCTTCGGCTGCATTTAGGACAACCGTAGCCCTCTTCGCCGTTGTTGATTGAACAAGCCCTGTAAGGGTAGTCCCATCACGGATTTCAAAGGTAACGAGGTCGCCAACATTGACATCCTCGGAAACATCCTTTTCATCAATCAAGTCACGAATCGCCTTCGCCAATTCTTTTAGTTCGTCTACTTCAAGGTCGCTAATTTGTTCTACTATTTCTACAATTTGTTCTTCTGTCATTATAATCACTCCATTTCATTTAGGATATTTTCTGGAATACCGAACCCACGAATGGTGATGGTTCCATCGTTGAATGCTGTTTCAACCATGATGTTATCTCCCATGTATGACTTGACCAAATCAAGGGCTGAATCGGTAATTGTCTGTTCCAACGGTGAGTCGGGATTAGACATCTTCAATGCGCTCAAAATTACTTGCCATTCTTCTTGGGTAGGTGGTGATTCCATATCTACCACTTCTGGCATTACCTATTTAATACTATGGACGCAGGAAGGTAAGACGGCTAATAAGTGTCTTGATTAGTGATGAACTGATTTCTGCATCACGAGCCTCACAGTAATCATCAATCTGTTTTACTACGCCATCAATAAAGGCGTTCATCTCGTTCGTTCTAAAGCCTGGGGGGTCTTCCAGTGGCACAGTCATACCCATATATTATGGGGATAACCTATTTAAGAATCACTCTTCTGACTCATCAAACTTAACAGGAATCACACAGAGTCGGTGGTCGCAAGTTCCAAATGTTTGGTCGCCCCAAGCCACAAATCTGCGGAGTGGCACAAAAATCGGGGAGGTAATTTTTCCTATAAGTCGTCGTATCTTCATTCTTCTTCACCTTGGTTTGAAAGTGTGCAAGCACACACAATTTGGGGAGAGATTATTGATTTGCAGTATTCACATTCAATTATTTCCATGTAATCACCTCATTAAGAGAAAAATTCCTGTGGTAAGCACAATAGCAAGCAGAATTAGCACATATTTTATACTGCCTTTAGGCAGAACAGATTTTGATGATTTAACATCAGCATACCAATTTTCTTCTTCAGCAGGAGCAACATTAAGTGTGCGATAATAACTGATACCCTCGTAAGTCCAACCGTTGCTTAACAGTTGTTGGTCTGTCCATGCGGAAATGTCCATTCACATCACCTGGGGTATGTATGTTTGCTCATCTCTGTCATAGTGGTAAAGTGTGAGGCCAACCATTGCATTAGTCTGCATCCACACCTTTAGGAATGAAGTCAAAACAGGAGTCAATCCTGTGATGTAGAGGTTGATTTGTCTAACGCCTGATGAAACCATGGCTTCAATAAAAGAGAGTGATAGTGCTTGATGCTGCTTAAAGTCCAGTGGATTTTCCACATGGGCATCAAAAATGTATTGGCTAACATTTGGTATTTCGTGTCGTCCAGGCCCACAAAGTCCGCAACTGATTTCGTCCATAAACTCACCTGTGATTCTTCACCTATTTAAGATTTGTCCAATCTATGTGTGGGAACATACATTGAGCGCACATTCTCAAATCATTGACACTTCCCATTTCATCGGAATATCCTTCTTTGTCACAAACGACACAATAAACCAATCTGGGATTCTCATTCCTCGGCATTTTTAGCATCCTCCTTGGCCTTTTGTCGTGCCTTGATTTTTTCAGTATTGATAATTGAGATATTCATCAATGTCTTGTTTTTGAGGTTATGAGCCCAACGGAGTTTTTGGGTATCTGATTCGGCTGCATAATAATGAATGAATTTATGTTTGATGGCTTGGGTAACAACCATGGCTCCACCGTCATAAAGTGTGGTAATGGCGATGGGCTTAAAATCGGACAAGACTTTTTCATCAGTTGATTTGACCCAACGGCGTTGAGTAAATCCTGTTACCATTTTCTTAATTGCATTCTTTGATAATTTATCATCTGTGTTGTATTCTTTCATTTCAATTCCTCCATTTTGTGCCATGAGCATGAACGGCATTCCCAAAGCAAAATTAGTTCTCCAGCGACTAAACCCTTTTCAACGGTTCGGCGCAATTGGGATTCACAATCGGGACAATGAGTTATCGGATTCTGTTCACTCATTTAATCCCTGCTCCCGACACCACTTCATTCTTCTTCTGTGATGATTGATTCGCCAATTTCTACACCTTCAAAATCGGTGGTGCAGGTTGGGTCAGCGCATTCTGGGTCGGCACATCCATGACTAATTTGCGTTTGGTCAAGAATTGCTTGTGCGGCTACTTTCGGGTCAATACCTTCGGCAACCATCGCCTGTCGTGCTTTACGAATCTTGGTTTGAACCTTAGCGTGATAGGCTTGATTACGAGCCACTTGAGTTTGTTCTGCACGAGTGATAGGTCGTCCTCGGGACACTACCTCAATTTTCTGATGAATGCTTCCATCTCCATTGACTCGGATTCTGGGTTGAGGTGTGACGATTTCTCCTGCTGCTGAATACTCAGTGCAAGTTCGGCACAGACCTTTGTGGCGATAGATTTGACCATCGTTGCAACCTTCGGCGTTACACTTCCAAAAAGTTTGTCGCATATTCATTCCTCCTCTTTGCAAGAAGGGTCAGCGCATTCTGGGTCAGCGCATCCTTCATCGTGGACATGAGGCTCAGTGGTGTTAATCTGTGCATCCATACCAAACAATTCTGGGTGGCTGTCAATGATGTTGTTGAGGGCTGCCCTCATATCAATCAGCGCATCAATAGCCGTAAGCATATCTGTAATAATTAGATTTGCTTTTACTTCGGGCGGCAATGCGTGGTATTGTTCTGCTGTCAATTGGGTCGGTTGTGTTGGGTTCATTCTTGTTCCTCCTGTGCTTTTCTAAAATCCTTCTGGAATTTACCCAGATTCATCTCGGTGTGGATTTCAACACCGTATCCTTCGTCATCACCGATAGAAATCAGTGCGTTGGAATCGTCAATAGAGAGCAAGAAGTCAAAAATCTCGTCTGGAAGCAATCCTTCCTCAGAATTTTTCTGTGCCTCAATAAGCACATATCCTGCGTCTGTGTAAAATACGCCCTTGAAAGGCTCTTTTGTGGTTGATGAGAAAAGTCCGTTATCCTCATCTTCAACCTCATATCCACGCTCAACAAAGAAAGCAGAAAATTGCTCCCATGTCAAAGGGTTGTCTTTGGTAAATGCCAATGCTACTACTTCGCTCATAATATTCATACTCCTGTGTTACCTATTTAAGATTCTGTGGTGTCGGGGTTTGTATCTCCGATTAGTGTTTTAATTTCTGTGGCTGGAATGCGAATGGTGCTTCTTTTACCTGCACCAATGCGGAGTGCCTTAATCACACCACGCTGAACATAGTTCCTAACGGTGGATTCACTTACTCTCAAAAGTTTTGCAACCTCCTTGACAGTATAGAATGTATCTGTTTCGTCCATAATTTATAGGTCTTGTGCTACCTATATAAGTTTAAGCAAATTAACGCAACTAACACAATTAAGCACACATAGCACAATTAGCACAATTGGGCTTATGGCTGCACAATATAGTATTGGTTGAGAGAATTCTTGCTCACTAATCCCTCACGCCACAATAAATCAAGCACTTGCTTGACTTTCCTTCTGCCTGTGGCATTATTGTAGCCTACGGTGAGTTTGCCTTGTGCGTTCTTGAGCGTAACCACACCAGTAATTGTGAGTGGACCATCTGCTAAGGACTCATAGACCTTGCGATGAAAATCTGTTTCAAGCACCCTTCCCAAATTTTGGGTGTGAATGTATCTGTTGTTCAACTTCTTGACCAAACGCTTGGATTGCAAGTAAAGCAGTATCTCATCCCTCATTTTACGATACTTGCCTGAGCGACGAGTGATATTGAGGATGTCTGATTTAGTTAGCCCTTGAGAGTTGTTTTTCAGAGCCGTAGTAATCTCTGTCATGAACTTGGTGTATGTGCGTCTTTGTCGTGTCCCAAATTTTGGTTCATCAAATTCCACGCTTGCTTGTGCGAGAGTGTAGTCTTGTGCTATTTGTGGTTTAGCCTCAATCATTTCTTTAGAAGTGAATGGTGTGCTTTCTGCTTCTTCAATAGACATTCCTGCTTCCAGCCTTGTTTTTATGATGGCTATTTCTGCTAATTTTTCTTGGATGAGGTTGGCTTCTGCTTCCTTACGAGCGAGACTTTCTGCCTCTTTAGCACGAGCAATAGCCTCAACCTCCATTTCTGCCTCTTGCACAAGAACCTCAATTTCTCCATTACGGATAGCAGAAATCCTTTCAATCTCCTGCTTAACCACTTGTTCATCAAGCCCAAATTCCTGTGCTAATTTTGACACCCAATGTGCCTGAAATGCCTCATTTGTCAAAACAACCTGTTGTTGTGCTGGGGAGAGATGGCTGAACTCAGATTTTATTGCGGTGCTTGGCTCCACTGACATAGTGTAAATGTATGCTGCTACCTATATGAAACTACTTCTGTCTGGGCGGTCAAATTTCGGACCAGAATGTCCGAAAACCTGCCGCTGACTGGCAAAAAGTCGGACCAGAATGACCGAGTATTTGCCGCACAAATAAAGCAAATAGCGCAGATAGCATGGTTTAGTATCAATTAAGAGAAGGGACAGGATAAAAGTCGGACAACTCGGGGACAGGGCGGCACAAATTCGGATTTTAGCGAGGCGGAAACAGTGTTTTTTGAATGCAAACCGACAAACCGACAAAAATG
>Ga0208792_1000013_pt1 | contig 97368 bp, 100 predicted proteins | sample 14_taG_FD_184087 | JGI IMG/M metagenome (GOLD analysis project Ga0208792, IMG submission 184087) | Marine viral communities from the Subarctic Pacific Ocean - 14_ETSP_OMZ_AT15311 metaG (SPAdes) (version 2) | ecosystem: Environmental > Aquatic > Marine > Oceanic | place: Pacific Ocean...
GCTGGGGGAGGCTTGGCCTGTTGGTTTTCGGCCAATGGCATTGAAACTGGCAATGCATTGACTGGACTGGGTGCTGAAACTAGGGTATTGGCTGGGCTGGGAATGCATTGAGGAGGCTGGGCTGGGCAATGGGGACAGAATGGGCAATGGCTGGGCCTAGAACGCATTGAAACCGCTGGACAGGCCCAATGTGGCTGGGCTGGGCCAATGCAGGCCGAGAACCACCCAAAACCAGCCCGCATTCAGGTCCAGCAGGATGCTGGACCAGTCCATTGCTGGGTTCAGCCTAGATGATCGAGTCAATGGGGCGCAGTAATGCGTTCAGCCATTGGACCAGCCGACCAGTGCCACGATTGGATGCCCAGCCTGCGGCTGGGCTGTCCCCTTTTTCTTTTGGCGTGCCTTTGGAGATGTTTTTTTTTTCTTTTCGGGGCGGCGGCTGACCGCATACGCTACGCCCAATTTTTTTTGGTAACGGCTGTCAGCCCTAACAGGGTGCAATGGGCTGTTTTTGGCGTGCGATCTCCCCAATGTTTTTCTTTTGGGTCCCCTTCGGGGAAACTATGACCGGCGGTAATGCATTTTCTGCTGGTTTTCTTTTTTTGAAAGATTCTGACGCTGAAAACGATGACCCAAAGCAGTTTTTGGACAGGCGTATGGGTGGTGAACAGAATCACGGTGAGGAATGGCCGGAGGATGCAATGGAATACCATAATGAGTTGTATGAATTAGGTGATGAGGCAATAGCAATGGGTCATGCTGAAACTATTGAAGAGGCTAGGGCTATTGCTGAAGAGGAGGCCATGACTGACAAGCCATTGATGCCGACCTATCTAGGCGGTGAATGTCCCTGTCCCTCCATTGACAACTGGGACCATTGCACTGAATGCGGTTTCAAATGGAGTCCGAGAGAAGATGACCATGGGATTCCGATCAGCGGTGAGAACATGCCGCCTGACTCTCCTTGGTCCGATTTAGACTTCACGACTTCATTTGATGACCCATTCGATTTCATGTGGGACATGCTCACTAAGGACTTCTTCTTTGGAACGCCTGTCAGGGATAATGGCAAGCGAATGATGCAGGGTGCAATGGGTGGAGATACATTGGGGCATTTTGTCCCAGTCGGTAAAAACCATGACCTGCGAACCAAAGCAGGGCGTGCTGAAAACTATTCACGAACAGAAATGCCTCGTTGGAGATACGGCGAGGATGGAACCCCTGAACGCTATATGGAGCAGTTGCCTAAGCGTGAGGTATTGCCTCAACAGCAAAAAGGATTCTATGGCGTTGACCTGTCATCACCAGCGTGGTGGATGAATTACGGAGTCTATGGTCGTGGTTTAGAGGAATCGAACCGATTAGAGGAGGGTGTTGAGCAAACATTACACCACGAAGCAATGCACGCCGCTGTTAATGATGAATTGATGGCTCACTATCAAGCGGCTGTTGATCAGAAAGCGAAGGATGACTATGGCTTAGTAAATGATGACAAGCCAAACCCTGAACAGCGGGCGGCATTGCAGGCCTTTGTTGATGATAACTTCTTCAGGGCGCACGAGTATGCGGCCCATTTAGGTCAAGAAACGGGGCTGAATAATGCAAATAAGACCTTTGGACGAAGACAAGACGGTCCAAGGAACCGTGTTCATCGCAGGCACGAGGATGCATGGGCGGATTATGCCGCTCACCCCGGAACCAACCTGTCTCCTGAAAGCATGTCAATGGGTGATGAGATTCACACCGCTAGGTTGACCGGCATCCCATTCCCTCCTAAACTGTCAGACTTTTCCGACGAATACGCTTTTGCTGAACCAAGAAGTGAGGTATATGGCGGAGGATACCGGGTAAGAACAGGGGCTGAAGGGAACCGCTGGTATGAGGACAAGTGGGATGAATACATCGACCCTGATGACTATTACCCTGATTATGACTCTATTCCTATGGAACCGGGGTCTGAAGACGCATTGTTTAGAGATTACAGGCGATTGTCACCCAAATACAACAGTTATCAAAATGATGCTAAAAGTGAGATAAGCCACCTTGGACATCATCTCAAAGACCAGCGGATGGTTGGTTCAGTGAACGATCAGGCTGGCGTAGTCCCTGATAGTCGAAAAGCAATGGGACTCCGTGCGGTTGCTAATGCGGCCAAACTTATGGGGAAAGACTTTGATATTAGTCAATTTATGGAGAACCGGGGCCTATGATAACTTTCGACCAGTTATGGGACCTCATTAAGGCTGACCCGATTCTTCAACAGACCCCTGAAAGCCTGATACAACTCATCAGACCCAACATGAGCATGGGTTATTCAGATGCTGGCGTGCTTCAGCACGAGTATAAAATGCCTGTTGGCAAGGTTATCCCAATTTTGGAGGAGAACATTGACCGTTTAGGTAAACTTCGCAATAGGAGATACGACCAATGGCCCGATGTATATGCCGAATGGGAGGACGAACCCTATCAGGACAGTCGAAGTGGACGAGATACTGTTGAATCAACCCTTCGTGAAATGAAACATGACCGCTATTCAAGTCCATTAGGTCTAGCCGAGTTTCCTCAACACCTTGAGCAACGCCGTATTGCTAGACATGGAAGCGGGAGGCCGGTGGCATGGACTCCGTGGCAACAGGCATTAGCCCCCGAAGTCCTTGAAGCGGCAATACGCCATGAGGCGGATACCGATTCTAAAGAATGGATGACTGTCGGACACGGCGCACCAACGCTGGATGGCAATGTAGCACAGATGAGCGTATTGCCCGGAATGGGTGGCCAAGGAATTGGCTCTCATATGCTGGGGACCATGGCTCAAACCTATGGTCGGGCAGGCGATGACTCATATTCTCCTGAAGCCTATGGCATGTGGAATAAACTTGGTCGGCAAATGACCGAGGGCGGATATGGCCGGAGGATGGCAATTAACAGAAAGCCTTGGAGAGATGGCGGGAAGTGGAACACAGACCATGTAATCCGAAGGAAGAACCAAGAGGGAGATATGATTTATCAACGCCCCGTGATGGGCGGCAGTTATTATGAGGAACCAAGTAAATGGCAGTTGAAAGGGACCAAGTGGGGTGCGCCAAGCCCACATCCATACAAGTTTGAACAGATTTACAGGAGAAGGGGCGATAAGACCAACCCTGAATTACATGATACATATCCGCTGGAATTAAGGTATGAAGGCAAAGAACGCAATCCGATCTCCGACCTGAAGACATATGTCACCCCAATGGGTTCGTCGGGTGTCCACGGGTTCTTTCATGAAAACGCTGTCCCATTGAAACGCCTGATGGATTTCAGTGAAAAGAACCCCGACTCTCGCATTGCCCAATTGCTTGGAGAAGACTTCTTCCGTGATACTGAAGGTGGATGGGTATGAAGAAAGTCTCCATCTTTGAAGTTGGGCCTAGAGATGGCCTTCAAGCACTTCCTCATAGCATTTCATTTGATGAAAAGGTGGAATTAGTGGAGGCGTTGGCTAAGTCAGGACTTACTGACATAGAAGTCGGTGCATTTGTTCATCCCAAATTAGTCCCAAATATGGCTGAAAGCGACAGCGTATATGCCGCAGTTGCCGGTTTAGATGCTAATATGTCGGTTTTAGTGCCGAATAAGCGTGGTGTTGACCGTGCTAAGTTAGTAGGTGCTGACTTATTCAACATATTTTACTCACCCAATGAAGTATTCAACATGTCAAACTATGGCAGGACCTTAGATTCTATCGTTGAAGAATACAAATTGGCATTGGAGGGTATAGAACCTAGCAAAGTGCGTGTCTATATCTCAATGGCATTCGATTGTCCCGATGAAGACTTGAAGAATGCTGTCGAAATAGGAATGCAATTCGGCAACGGCGTAGTGCTATGCGACACCGATGGTATTGCCACTCCGGTGATGATCAAGAAAGCATACGACATTACCAGTGCAATTACTGAAAACATCGCATTACACCTGCATCATGGCCCTTATTTGTATCAAAATGTCGATATTGCTGTTGATTTAGGGATAACCGAGTTTGATACTAGCATTGGCGGCTTAGGTGGTTGCCCATTCATTCCCGGTTCAGGTGCAAACCTAGCGACTGAAGTATTCGTGGATTGGTGCGAGGCTAGAGACATCGACTGTGGTGTTAAGTCAAAGGACCTGAAAGATGCTGTGCGACTGGCTAATTGGATAAAAAATAAGCCTCGTGGCATGAAAATGCGCCGTGCAGTAAGAGCGATCAAGAATAAAGGCGGTGAAGTCATTGACCGCATTCGATGAAGTATGGCTTTTCCTTAAGGCTGATTTTGATTTTATTGAGGGTAATGAAACCCCTCAAGAAATTGCTTACAAGCGGATGTGGTTGTATAACCGCTTAAAGGATACCCCCGAAGAAAACCCAAACAAGTATGATAAGGATGGTGGCTGGGATGAAGTCCCTCATTGGGATAAACCTGACCGTGAAGACGCACATGGCGGTGAAGAGAATCAAACACATCGAGAACGCTACTTAGATGAGTATGGTCGTTTTACTCCGAGCGGTCAAGCCAATAGTGACGAAGGCTACGAACAGAAAACTAATTGGCGAGGTGAGACATCAAATGACTATAACAAACCACTTTTTGGTGATGGCCGAATGTTGATCAGCCTTCCCAACATCACCCAAAATGTTCGATTTGACATGGAGGAGGAATATAGCAAAAACAATCCAAGTCCCCCCTCTTTGACAAGAACACCGGGATATACTCATTGGATGGACATGCCTAGTATTGATTATGACTCCGATAACTGGCGAGAGCAATCTAAAGAACAAGACCGTTTAAGAGCAAACAACAAGATTGCCGAGAGGAGGCATAGGCGAAGTCAAGACGCTTATAACTCTCAAAGAGAGTCATACCTAAGAGATAATGAGGACATTCCCATTATGGACAGGATTATCAGCATCATTAACCATGAATTAGGTCATACAACTCAACCTGAAGAAGAACACGAATGGACCAACAAATATGCAGAAAGAGGGGGAGAGCATTATGTTGGCGACCAAAGGAGAGGTGGCAGTGTTGATGATGACATAAGCGGCATTATGCGCCGGATACTGATGCAGGAGTCTTTAGCGTCTATTTATGAAGACCCTCATAATGAGGATTCAGACTGGAAACAGAAAGTTGCCGAGTATAGCAGTAACTCCCTTGATGACCATCATGACATGCAAAGAGAAGTATCTCACAGCATGGGTAAGTTTTATGAAGAAAACCCCGACTTTTATCGATCACCTGAAAAGGTAAAAAAGGATAAAGAAAGACTACATCGCTTGATTTACGGGGGCGATGACTGATGACCGCATTTGACACCGCTTGGGATTTACTTAAGACCGATATGCGGTTGCCGACACCTTTGGACCGCCCACAATTTACAGACGCACACGCTAACTTAGCATTTAGAGGTTCTCGCATTCCCGATTTTAGGGCTTTTGATGCGGGGAATAACCAAGATGTTCCCGATGGACAATTTATGGAGAGTGTCGCTCACGAATTACAACGAAGGAGAGGTGAGCGCATGGATAACCCCCCTGTGATTGATTATGAGATGGGGGACTTTGGTGAAAATATGAAAGACGGTATAGAGGATAAGTCCTTTCGCTATGGAAGCGATGAAATACCCGCATTCAAACGCCCGTCCGACATGGGAACAGAAGTGCTTATGGGGGAATTGGAGAGGGCTTCGTTAATCAACGCATTAAACGATGCGGGGATATTTGACCTGCAATCCCTTGACCGGATAGCCGACCAAGCGTTTCAATACATGGATGCGGGGATAGCACCGTATTCTCATCAAGGAAAAAGAATGGATAATGACAAAGGAGAATACATGGTTAGGAGAACACCACCATGACCGCCTTCGATACCGCTTGGTCTTTGGTGAAAGCCCCTATTGATGTTTATTCGGACCGTGGCCGAATAAGACAGATTGGTGATGATGAGATGTTGTATAGCGGTGGCGATTTTAGAGATGACCCACGCTATTATTCAAACGACCCTGATATTGCTTTGCATTATGCTTTGTATGGTTCAGCCGTTCCTTATGCTGATAAGGGAGGGAGAAGAGATACAGAAGGTAAAACCACCCCGCCAATGCGGAGAACAATACCAAGTATCAGCATTATTGACCCAAGAGATTTTCAAGAACCCGAAGTCGGTATAATGCAAGAAGACCCGTTTAGCCCCGGTATTGGTGTTATGGATGATGATAACATGGGTGATCGGTTATCGCATGACCGAGTTATTGAATTACTTCAAGAATACATTGATGAGGGCCGATACAGGGTTGGAGGAGTTGGGTCTTTGGGTGGAACAACAGGCGAAATGTTTAGCGGTGAACAAAGAGGGCAACACGCAAAAGACGCTCTAAGCCGCTTGATTGCTTACAGGAATAATGAATCACTTGAGAGGTTCAACCCAAAACCACCGAGTTATGAGATGGATGGAGATGTGTTTAGAACGGCTGAATATGACGATTTTATAGAAACGCTCGGTTATGATGATAGCATGGCTGATATGCTTGGCGAATGGAATGATTTAGAGGATTGGCAACGAGAGGCCGCTATTGAGGCTGGATATTCGGAGGATGATTGGATATGACCGACTTTGACACCGCTTGGCGCAAAGGCGAAGAGGATGCCACCGCAAAAACACTTCAAGAAGCATACGATCAGGGAGATGGTGATTTCAATAGATTTCAGCGTTGGTTTCATGTTGCTGAACCGATTGAGGTTTTAATGCCGAATAGCGACAAACCACAATCGATGGAGAGGACACACATTGGCACAAACCGTTTAGCCGATGAAAAGGGGGAATATGTCGGTGCTAAACAGGCTATGGCTGATTATCAAGAGGATTTACAAAACCTATCAAGAAAAAGAAAGAATCCAAAAGACCCAAAACACGCTCGCATTTTCATCCCCAATCCCGAATCAAAAATAGACGAAATAGGCGATTTTCATATTGATGAAGCCCATAGTGATGATTGGCAAGAAAAATTAGCAGGTGAACCTATGACCGCCTTCGACACCGCTTGGACTTTGCTCAAGTCAAACTTCTATTATGGGACCGATGACCCGGACGGGTCAGCCGGAAGGTGGGATTCTATGAGACTAGACCCGCATTATGACTCTAAAGAGCGTGATTATTACACTGGTGTTAATTTATCTCACCCATGGTATCATGGAATGAATGAAGAGGACACGATCAGAAGAATCATTGACAGCATTGCTCATGAAGAAGGACATCAGGCGGTATTCAGCCCACTAAAGGAAAACCGAGAGATGGAGTTTGAAGACGAGGGATATGAGCCAATGTATTATTCAGAAAGCAATCCCCCCAATACTCAACAAGAGTATGGTGCAATGCTTGTCGAAGGCATGGAGCATCAGGGTATCATGGATGAATTACGAAGGAGGCGGTTCTTTGGTTGACGCATTCGATCAGGCTTGGAGCCTTCTCAAAAATTACACACCAAATTGGCGTGATGAAGTTAGAGACATAGGGCCTGTTGAAGAGGATGAAATGCCTTTCATTGAACAGTGGGACACTGATGATGACGAATATAAAGAGGACATAGAGGGTTTTCTAAATAGCGGGTCAAAAACTCATGTGTTTGAACACCCATGGAGCGAAGACTTTGTTGTTAAGGTCCCGCACGATGACGATTATTATCGTGATAGTTTCAAGACCCGTCGCATGAAACCTGATGAAGCAGAAACTCTTCAATTCCTTGAGCAACTTGGTTATCCTTTAGCCCCTGAAATGCCGGGTTCCGAATGGGAGCATACAATTCAGCCTAAATTGAACGCCAATGTAATGCGAGGGGGCGGCAACATGGATGTCAATCAACAATTTGAGGTGGCTGATCGTGCGCTTGCACATCTTATTCAAGACAGGCATAAAGGAAATTATGGGACCGACAGTGCGGGACACTTACGCAATTTTGACCTTGATGGTATTGGAATAGAGTTTGATAGGTCTCTTCAGGCTGATAACCCGGAGAAATATCAAACGGAAGCATTGAACCCTTACGGCATTCAACATCCGACTTCAAAGGTATTGGACTTCTTTAACGATAGAGATGAAGGCAGATTTAAGAGATTTAATGATTTGATGCGGCTCCTTGAGCCTTATTCTGACAACCCAAACACCCTCACTATTGACGGTAAACCAAAATGGTTGGAGGGGTATGAATGACCGCCTTCGACACCGCATGGGGTTTAATCAAAATATCTCCTGATTTGACAACAAGCGAAAGCAATTGGCATAAACGCTATCAAGACATTACGGGTGAAGAAAGCAATAGGGCGACCATACCTGAAGGCCTGTTTATCTCCGACCAACCAAATGAAGGCAACATTCTTTTGCACCTCCCTAACATTGCGATGGGAACCAGTTTTAATATGATAGATGATGCTGACAAAATAGAAGACATGAAAGGCTTTGAGGAAATGCTTGCGGCATCAAAGGATGCGAGCCATCCACTTTTTGAGGAACGATTTATCAGGGATTTTATTAAAAATTACAACCATGAATACGGTCATGCTCTTACCTTAGATGATGTGATTAGTTGGAAATTACAAAACAGGAAGCGAGATTTGAAATATGGTTGGGAGTCGTTGGCGCATATTCTCCAAGACCCAAATGACCGTGATTGGCGGGAAAAAATGAGATGGCACACAGAAGTAGGTGATTATTGAATGACCGCATTCGATCAGGCTTGGAGTCTTCTCAAAATGCCTTTTGTCGTCGAGGACGGCGGTTTGCAGACTGATTATTTATACCAAGGTCGAAGGACTGGTGACGAAGACACAGGATATTGGACACCGCACAAATCAAAGGCTTTGGCTTACGCAATGTTTGGTCCACGCAACGATTACGAGGGTTCGCCTTTTGTTGATGCAAATGTGCATTATCCCGAATTACACATGGCAACTGCGCCAAAGGATGAATACATTGATGTTCCGAGGGATGAAGAATACATGGGTAATGGTATTTCAAGCGCAATTGAAAGAGGCCGTGTGGCTTTTCATGATCAAGAAGGGGTTGTCCCGCCTCATTCAAAAAAATTGCCGGATGAACACATAGCCCAAATCATTCAAAATATCATTGACTCGGATTTGTATGACGAAGAAATGGATGACTTTGAGGAAGAACATTACTCCGATGATGGTGATGAGGATGAGGCATGGGATAATATATTCCTCCCGCCCCGAAAAGGAGGGCGTGGCCACTGGGAATCTATTTATCCCGATTTACGAGGCGATGAAGTGCATTCAGGGGAATTGTATGAAGCCCTTGAAGAGTTATACGGTGAACAACCACTTTGGGATAAAATCACAACAAATGATATGTTGATTGGTGGTTCAAAACCACATGACTTTGTAAGGCGTTTGAGAGAGAGGGGACAATAAAACCCTTTGACCCGAAGTAAACATTCAAAAACCAACAGCCCATCTCTTGAAATCTATGCCGTATAGATGGTGCGAATGTCGCAGGGGATGTTACAATGTTGACACAAAATCAATCCATCGGTTGTATTCAATAGCCAAAAGGCCCAATTGCAGTAAATGCCAGCGGCGGATGCGTGAAATGACGCAGGATGAGATAAAAGAAGCCGGTCTTATAGAAAGTGTTTAGGTATTAAACACCCTCGCAAAACCATGTCCGATTCCTTTGAGCGTGCATGGAGCGTGCTTAAAATGCCAAATATGTATGGTGATGACCCAATGGATGGTAATACCATCAATGGTCCACTGGGGCAAGGCTCCCATGCTGATGCCATGCGTCGAATGAACCCCCGTTTACTAGATGCGCTGATCAACATGAGAGTTGAAGAGGGCCAAAAAATCCCTCCAATGCATCAAAACCCAATGGGAGGAATGAACCCAACGGGACCACCTTCTGAATACGACTCACCGCCTCCAAGAACAAGAATGTTTGATAGGGGAGACATTACTCCTCCTGATGCAATGGGCCAAATGGACCCGGAACGCCAAAAAAGAATGATGGCGAATCCAAAAGACTACCCCGGCAAAGGTGATACGGGCGAGCCGTATGGTGGACAAGGCGAAGGTCCAATGCGTGAAATGTCTCCTAAAAACTACGAACAGAAGCGTAGTGAGGAAAAAAGACGAACCGCTGGCGGCGACAGAAAAGGTAAATCTCCTGACATGGAGAACCCCGCAAAGCCACCTAAACTAGGGCAGGGTCTAATTGACCGTGCAAGAAAGAATACTCACACTATGCCGGGTTCTTCAAAGTTTAAGAAACCAAGCGATAAAAAGGACTCTAAAAACGAGGAATGATTATGTCATCTGCTTTTGCTAATGGATGGTCCCTGTTGAAAAACGAGGAAAAGACATACAAAGAGGAGAAGGAAGACCCTTGCTGGGACGGATACAAGCAGGTTGGTATGAAAGAAAAGGGAGGTCGTAAAGTCCCAAACTGCGTCCCATCATCGACAAAGAAGTCGGCTTGTGACTGCGGCACATGCAATGTGCTTGTTGCATCTCTTTTAACAAAGGCTAAGTCAAAGCCATTTCATGGTTACAATCCAAACAAACACAGCAAAAAGGGTGGATTAAATGCTAAAGGCCGAGCCAAAGCAAAAAGAGAAGAAGGGGCGAATCTGAAGCCACCTGTAACTGAAAAGCCATCATCCCTCAAACCCGGCTCTAAAAAAGCAAAACGCCGTAAATCGTTCTGTGCAAGAATGGGCGGTGTCAAGGGACCAACCAGTAAAGGCGGCAAACTTACCCCAAAGGGTGCTTCATTAAAACGGTGGAATTGTTGATGTCGGCCTTTGATCGGGCATGGAATGTTCTAAAGTCGGCAATGGCTCCTGCTGATGACGAGGAGGAAGACTGGGACGACACCGACCCACGAACAACAGGAATACCCCTAGAGGATTATGAAAAAGAGGGGAGAAGGCAATCAGGTTTTATCCCACGAGCATACACCGGCAGGGAAAATGAAAAGCCTAACCCATTCAGGGGATACAAGCCGGACCCCACGGACCCGCAGGGTATGAACCCCTCCAACCCCCAACCTAGATTTAATCCGAGAGATGTTGAAGAGGATACTCACGGTTTAGAAATTGACCCTGAAGACCCTGACTGGAATAAAGGCGGGAGTCGTTTGGCCGATTACTTCACTGCATCATCTGACAAAGCATTTGTTGATGCTTGGGCTATAACCAAACAGATCGCCTAAGTATGATCGGTGCGTCCCATTACCATGACGGCCTTTGACCGAGCGTGGGCATTGGTTAAACAGATGGGGATTAACATCAATGATAGTGAAGCCCCATATACTGAAATGATACTTGATGGTGAGAAGACCATTGAAACTAGAAGGACCAATAGTCTCGACCCGTATGTGGGTGAGGAGGTCGGTATTATCAGGACGGGCAAAGGTCCCGCTGAATTAGTCGGCTTTATGGATATTGAAAAGCCAAAGCAATACAACAATTCACAGGAGTTTGACCGGGATAGAAAACAACATAGAGTCCCAAAGGGGTCAAAAGAGGATAAAGAAGGCAAATCGGTTGGGTATCCATTGACCGATGTTGAACGGACGAAGCCAAAAGAGATTCATTCAAGAGGCTATATCGCTCGTGAGATTTGAATGATCAGTTAATAGAGTTGACAGGAGTGGGAGTATCATGGCCGACCAAGCCCGTGTAACGAGAGTTATCAAGAAAACAAAGGACATAAGGCTCAAAATACTTGACCAAAACGACGAAATGCCTGAATTGAAGAGGCCAACTGACATATTAAGCGCAAACAAGGTATCAGGATGGTCGCTTAATTTTCCTATACAGGGAACATGCAATCCATCTAAATTGTGCGTCAAGACCTGCTATTATGCCAATGGGATGACGGCGTGGACCAATTCTCTAAGAAAACAGGTTTGGTGCTACGAAAACTGTGTCAAAGACCCCATTTGGTTCGCTGAAGAAGTCATTAAAGAATATCGTAAGCGTTCACTTACTTACCTGCGGTGGAACGGCGGAGGCGACCTATTCCCTGAATCTGTTGAAGCATTGAACCACATAGGTGAAAATCATCCCGATGTGGTCATATGGATTGTGACAAGAATACCAAAAATGGCAAAACTTGTAAAGAATTATCCGAATCTCCATTTACACTTTAGTCTCGATAAAGAATCCCTAAAGCGTAGGGAAAAGGTGCTTTCATTAGACATTCCTATGAAAGACCGTATATTCTTTTCATATCAGTGCGACAAAGGCGAATACCCTGACATGCAACAAATAATGGATGACCATGGTGTTTCTTTGTTTTTTTACGACAATTACTCCCCCCCAGCATTGCTTTATTCAGAATTGTTAAACGAGAAGGGCGATAGATACAAAGCACTATGTCCATTGAATATACGAAAAGCGCACGATCAAAGTATTGAGGGAACCTGCGGAGACTGCAAGCGTTGCTTCGACGGGTCCAATGTAAGGTGAACAACCAAGGGCAACCCATTCGGAGGTAGGTTTGAAATCGTTGAAGGAAATTAACAATTGCCCCGGCTGTTCATATCTAACCATAAAAAACCGATTTATTGTCTTATTCATTGAAAAAGCATATCATCTCCCTGTTGATCCGATAACTGATGTCCGGCGACAGCCATACCCAAGCCGCCACAGCGGGCATCAGTATATTGAAAGAATGGCCGGGTAACAAAAGAGGCAGACCGGGCCAAGGAGTGGTTAGTCAAACTGGCTTGACAATGTATCCAGTGGCTGACCAAAAAAACATTGATGACACACGGTTTATGCAACCGCCTAAGCAATTCAAGTCAAAAGACCCTCTAGGCGAACCAGCCGACGCAAGGATGTTCAGAAACATCTCTCAATCAAAGTTTCATTCCCCCAACCCCGTCAATGACAAGTCTTCAGCAATGTTGAGCCTTGAACGCAAGTTTGGCACTGGCTCTCCGTCAGTCGTAGCCGTTGCCAATGCAATGCCACTTCAGAAACCTCGTATTGCCGTTGATGAAGGACAGCAAAGGCAGGCATTTCACGGGACAATGCATAGAGATTCAGAAGGAAGACCAATGCAGGGGTCTCATTCAGATAGGTTCAAAAAACCATTTAGCGGCGTTAGGTCTCGGCATTTGTGGACTCAAGGTAATCTTGATCAGCAGTTGATGCTTGATTTAATGCAGGGGCGAAAAAACCTAGGCGATTTAGGTTTCAATGTGGGCCGCACATATCAAGGAGACATTGCTTTATTCAATGAAGAGGGGTATGAAATGCCTCGGTTAGGTTACAGTGTATTCTCCCAAGACAAAGAAGGCAGGCGTGAATATCGAGAGGACGAAGGCAGGCCATGGCGTGAGGCTAGAGATTATCAGGTCACAGGTTCAGTGGACCCTCTTTTGATGATTCCTAGTGCGGGCTATGCTAGTGGATATGTTGAGCATGAAGGAAAAGCAGGTGTTCCTGTCCCTCCAACTATGTCAGCAACAGAAGGCAAGCATGGCATTAACCAAGGTTTGGCTACTGGTCGTTATGGGCTTTACTTCAACCCTGACGATTTGACCCCCCAAGGACGCAGGGTGTATGAGCAGGCATTGTCGGGAGACATTATCCGTTCAGATGAATCATCAGCGATATTTGAAGATGCGTGGTCTGTTGTCAAATGGGACAGGCCTGCACCATTGAAACCCTTAGCATCGATCATGGGCGTGAAGAATATGGCTGATTTGAAAAAACCTTACAGGAGGCAATATCAATCAGCGTATGCCCCTCTTATGGAGGAGGGGACAACTCTTGTTGAACCATTCATGGGTGGTGGCGGAATCACATATGGTTTACAACCCCCCTCACACATAGGTTCGGATTTAAGCCGTGAGATGGCAAGCCTGCATAATGCTGTCAAATACCGCCCTGAAATCTTTGATGCAAAGGCTTTGCAGGATATGGTTTTGACTCGTGTTGGCGAAACACCGACCTTTTCATCATACAAAGGCAAGGAGGGTTCGCCTGAAATGCCAGTCGGTGGACCCGTCACACAAGACGAGATTGACCAATTTGGTATGCCTGACCTAGAAGGTGTCTTCTATGGAATCAACTATTACAAGCAACAAGACCGTTTCAATCGTTTGACTGACAAACGAAAAGTAGCCGGACTTACTCCTGATGAAGAGATTGAGTTATTGAGGCTCACATGGTTCCTCTCTAAGAACGCCTATTCGCAATCATTCCGCTACAATAAAGGTGGCCACATGAATATGCCCGGACCTAGACCAAGAGCAAGTGCGGGGCGAGGCTTTGGTTCATCAGTGGAGTCAATCATCAATTCGGGGAAAATAAACCGGGACCGCTTTGGATTGAGTGAAGATGATGAGGACATATGGACTTCGGATGCAAAGGGCAACTTTGGCAAGGTTAGACCTGAATGGGCTAAATCAGATGCGGCTAAACCTGAATGGATGGGTAAAGGTGGTCTAAGGCAACCAGCATATTATGCGGGTGGAACAATGCCTTACGGAATCACCGAGGATGAGACAGACTTTGGCGATTATCATAGAACCCTTCGCAATTCAAACATTCTGAATATGGGTGTAAAAGACCTGATCAACCAAAAGCGAATGCCGGAAAACTTCGCAGTTGCTTTGGACCCTCCTTATCGAGGTCAAGAAGGCCAGCACACTGGATGGCGTAGTGAGGATTCAGACATCATTGGTCAATTGTTTCAAACATTGGCCAAGCGGGGCATACCCGTGACATGGCATGACACGCCTCATCCTGAAAACACCAAGTTTGTTGATGAGTCCGAGGGTGGGGAGTTTGCCACCGCCGATAGGTGGGAGGGCAATGTAAAGTCGGATGCAAAGAAGGTTCCCGAAATGTTTGCATATGCGAACATGCCATGGTTGTCTGATATGGGAGCCGATGAGATAGCCAGTTGGAAAAACTCAAGGGGGAGTTGGACACCATGAGTCGAGGCAACCCTGAAAATGCAATCCTCCATGATGACACCCATCACCTGATTTGTCATTCATGCGGAGGTCCTATGCATGACTCTCTAGTGAAGGACATCCTCCTCCGCAGTATCAAAGAGGTGAATGAGTTATTGCCGCAGTTGGGAACAGGTCTCGATGTATTCCGTGCGTCGAGAGGCTACGAGGGTCCCGGTGGAGCCGGTTCGATGATTGAGGCAACAAAACTGCCAATACACCCGACATGGCAACAAGCAATAGACGAATCAAGAGCGGGACTAGCAACTTATCCGATCACAGGCGCAGGCGTTCAATTTAGGAACGGTCAGGGCGGTCATGTCATGAAAGACATTTATCAAAATCAAACAGGTATGCCCGCACAGACTCCGAGGCAAATACTTGAATGGATTAAGAAAAGCGGGATAAAAGGAGTCAATTCAAACTCATACGATGGATACGGGGGGCTTTCATCCCCCGGTAAAATGTGGGGCGGTGCTGAAGACCTCCCAACAGCGGCTTGTAATGTAGGAGGAAAATTGAGAAATGTGGAGGGTTCAGCGTGCAATGGCTGTTATGCTGATTACAGCAGACAAAATCAAGAACACCCCCAGCGTATTCAATGGAGGAACATGCTAGGCATGGCCAACCCTATGCTCTATGCCGCCGCTTTGTCATATCAAATCGAAAACCATCAAGCGGGAGACCACATCCGGCTGTTTTCCGCAGGAGATTTACAGTCCCCCGAACATTTGTCCATGTTAATGGACATAGCACGAGCGCATCCTGAAAAGCAGTTTTGGTTGCCGACTCGTGAATACAACCATGTTGGGACTTGGATGGATGCCAATGGCGGCGTGGCTAATGCGGATATTCCTAAAAACCTCGCATTGCGTATGTCCACACCCAAAGGTAATCAATTGGCGCAGGGTCTAATCGAGGAATACATGTCTCAACACCCTCAAGTCAGCGTATCGACAATGAATGCGTCACATCTAGCACCTGACAGCGTGTGGGTGTGTCCATCGGCAGGCCAAAAAGACGACATGGGTAAGTGCGAGTCGCACGGGTGCAATGCCTGCTGGGACCCAAGCATCAAACATATTGACTATTCAGGGCATACGACTAAAGCCGCTATGATGAGCAGAAACCCATTAGAACAGGCTTCTCACGACCAAGCGGTTCAAAACACAAACATGAGACTCGCTGAAAGACAGCAGGTTCAGGTCCCAATGGATGGGGTTGACCTCTCGCAATTCAATCTTCAGGGTATTGGTGAAACCGGCGTATGAGACTGGTGGTTGATCGAACCCGCACCGCTTTGACCTTGACAGGTTCTAAAATCGGAAATCAATTCGTTTACAATAAACTCGATGCTTGTATTCGGAGCCATTCGTCCATTGGCCCAAGTGTTTAGCCAACTAACATCAGAACCAAACAAACGAGCGAACATAGTCAAGTTTGCTATTGACACCTGTTGGTTACTCCAAGTTACTTCTTGTTGAAGAATCTGTTCTGCGGATGCCATTAAAGCCGTCCAGTCCATTTGAGACTGGTTTAGATTTGCACTGGTGAATAGAGGATGCCCGTAGTAACTTAAGACTCCTATCGCCGCATCTGTTGAGAATTGTTGTTGGCGTTGCACATTCGTGTTTGCGTTTCTGTCAATCCATGACGCTAATGCTGAAGTGTCGAGAGAGGTTGCTTCAATTGTATTATTGTATGACCTCATTGCATTTACGGCTTCGATCAGGTTCGGCATGATATACCCCAAACGGTCTCACTACTTCATCATAATGCTCATAAGGCTGTCAGGGTTGGCATTATACGATGAGCCGACATGTTTCAGTTGTAATGCAGGACCATTTGTATGTAAAAATGGAGTCTGAAAGAGGCAGGGAATCTAAGTCGTCGTTCATCAATTTTGTTCTTGAACAGTATTTCAAGAACGAAAAAACCAAATCGGGTGAAGGAAAATGAAACAAAATGGACCAATTCGGCCACAAGGACCGCATTCGCCAAACGGAGGGGTTCCTCCTTGGGCGCAAGACAACCAACGAATCGATGTAAATCTGATAGCCATGTTGCTATGGCAGGCATTGCTTACAGGAAGCGCAGTTGCAGTTTCTCATTTAGGGTGGTATTTACCAAATGCGACCCCCGGTGAAATGGGACTACAATATGGACTAATTGCATTCGGTTTCTTATGCACCGCAATGGTTTTGTTTCATGTGGGTGGCATCCGAGACTCTTTGGCGATCAGGGCGGAATTATCCCAAGAGCATCGTTATGACAAATGGCAAAGAAGCCAAATGCGTTTAATGCAACGCAGGAACCAAAAACAAAATTACTATCAAAACAACCAGCAACAGTCACAGGGGCAGGTGTTTGGTTATCCATGGCAACAGATGCAGGGTTCATCGACTGATGAAGAAACCAGTGAAAACAATGAAAATGACTGATTAAGGAGGTCTATTCATGGTATGGCCGTTCACCAACAAGCAGGAAAGACAAGCGGAAGCGATGTCTATGATTCTTGCTGAAAACTCATATGAACGAAAAATGGAGAGGATGGCAGGATGGGTAAGAACAATTATAGCGATGATTGCCGGGGTTGGTCTCACCTTCGCATTACTTTTTGGTTTGGATGTTTTAGGATATACTCCGTCCGATGTTTGGGACTACATAGTCAACCGATGAGGGGGACCTCAATTTGAGTGCGCTTGTCGCAGGACATTTTATCCTAGGTTCGATAACAGTCGCCCATCAGATATATCGAATACTCAAACCTTACCGCTTTGGCATATATGGCCCTTCGATGGCGGGTAAAACAACTCTTGACCAATACTTGACAGTCCCCGGAGATATAGACCCTATCCCTCTTGAGTTTAGAACGACTCACGCTTATGAAACGGATACAAAAAAATACAGAATGCCAAAAGCAAAAAGAAAATTGTTGCGATGGAAAAAAGACAAGAAGTCTGTTGTCAACAATGACATAGGCGGTCAGGCCCAGTTTCGTAACCTTTGGATTGAGGACATGATAGGTCGAAAGGTTGAGGTTGTCATTTACATGGTTGATCATCGAGTATTAACAAATCTCCAATGCAGGATGGATGCCGTCGCTGGTTTTGAATATGTAGTGGATGCTTTGCTCAAAAAACGGTATCCTTCGACCTTTAATCGTCGGATGAAGCGTAAAGCAAACAAGTATGAGCCTAAACTTTTTTGTCTTCTGATCAACAAGATGGACATTTGGTATGACCATAACGCCAAAGCCCTTTGGGATATGAACATGAAGCGAGAACATCCTATTGTATATCCCTTTAGAGATGGACTCAAGAGACTAAGAAAAGCAGGGATAAGGGCTGAAGTTGAAGCGATTTCAGCCCAACATGGTTTGAATGTTGAAAGCGTTTTGGTTAAATTGATAGAAGGGATGTAAATTACCGCCACCCTTATCAGCCTGTCAGGACTGGCAGGTATATGGCGTGGATGCCGTTTATGGGGGGAGGAACCCCCTCGCTTACTTCATTGAATGACGAACAGTTGCGTGTTTTGTCGGCCCAAAGCGGTATCAGTTTTGATTTAATCAAGGCACAGCAAAGGGCTGAAATGGCCTCTTCCGGCTCATCCGGCGGAGTTGATGACAAACAAGAGATGCTAATCCCAACTGTTGAGATTCAATTAAAACAGAATCCTAAAAACCCCAAAAAGGCTCGTAAAAAGAATATCAAAATGCTTCGTAAAGCGTTACGCCCGCCTAATTACAATCTTGGACTTTTCAAAATATATCGTTACAATGCCGCATATGAGTGTGCGTGTTGTGGGGTTGATGTCAGAAGGTTCCTAGAAGGGGATAACGCCTATGCACACATTGTTGATGAGCGAGTGGGCTTATCTTTGGCGGATATTTATTGGTTTGACGAGGACACTGGACAGGCAAAGAAGCCACATGCTAGAACCCACGGCGACCACGGAGATGAAATGAATAGCACGCTTTGTCCCGCTCACCTTCACATTAAGCACACCCTCACCTCTCTCACGCAGGAACATGAATTAGAAAGCGAAGGTTTTGGGAAAAAGGTCAGCAAAGGGACTAGATTTCAAAAAATACCCGGAGTTGGGGCAATGATGAAGGGTATGCAAGGTAAAAAACAAAACCGATCAACATTGGAGTCTCTTCAGAAGTATGAGCCTTTTTTTGAAATGATTCACCGTGATGCCGCACATAGCAAAGGCATAACCATGGTCCAGCATCCAAATCCAATAAGTGGCGTGGCGGATATAGTCATGGTCACATTCGACCTTCGTGCATTGCAGTTAGAAAGCCAGCAAATGCAAAATCAATATCTCGGAGTAGCAGGTAGCGCAAGTATGATGAATCAGGTTGCTGTGCCATCACCACAGGCGGCAACGCTACAACCGATAACAGGAGAATGAAACAATGGGCTGGTTTTCAAAAGATAGTGCAACACCAACCTCTCAATTTGGGACCCCCTCTTTTGGGCAACCCAATGCAGGAGGAATGAACGGAATGAACGGAATGAATCAAGGAGGTATGGGTGCTATGATGATGGGTCAACAGGCTCAAAATCCAATGATGCAACAAATGGCTAATGACCCCATTACTGCAACCGCTCGCCTTCTTGATTTCAATGACCCCGTGTCTGATTTCATTGTCTCGCAAAACTTCGCAATGCTGATCGAGTTGATGGGTGGAGTTGTTACTTTGGCCGTCAAAGAGTTTTTCCAGTCTGTGAAGTTTAAGCAAGACGCTGAAGAAAACTTTGTTATCGATACTTCTTCAATGCCAGCAACCTTGGCAACAATGTCCCCTGAAAACTTACAACTCACACTACAACAAGTGCAAAACAACATCAACATGGGAATCCAGCAAAGAATGCAACAACAACAGATGTTCCTAATGGCTCATAATCCAATGGCTATGAACCAACAACAACCCGGATTCTTTGGCAGTTTACTCGGCGGTATGCTAGGCAACCAAATGCAACAACAAGGCGGCATGGGTAATGCCATGGGCAATGTGGCAAAAGCAGGGGCGGTAATGTCCCCTATGGGCCTTTGAGGTGAATTAAATGAATGAAGGAAAAAAGTCGGAAACGCAGTTACAGGACGAACACATGAATACGGTGAGTTGGGCAAATACGCTTGACGCTTTCGTATCTCCAAATAAAATGCTAGTCGAAAGTGCGACAATGATATTCATAATTGCGTTCCTGTTATTCTCTTTGGTGACATTGATTTGGCGGGGTCAGGACTTGACAGCCACCCAAATGATGCTTGGATTCTTTGGCCTTATTTTCACCATGTCGGTTGCGATCAAACAATTCGCATCCTTTCGGTATTGACAGGTATCGCCTGTCGCCAATGATGGAGTATCGAGAAGCAATAATCGAGGCTCCGCCCGTTCAAGAGAAGCCGAAGGAAGACACTTCAATGAAGTGTAAGGCATTGACAAAAACGGGGAACCCGTGTAAGCGTTTGGCATCTCCTAAATACGAAGGATATTGCACAATTCATGGTAAGTTGAATGAAAAGGCTAATTGAGGCACTTGACATGGGCCATACATGGCGGGGCGTAAGACAAGGGCGAATTGCCACTTTTGTCAGCACCCTGAAAGGGATGACTTTGAACATCAAATCCGAGTCGGAATGTTGGATGTCAAGACTCTCGATAAAGACCAAGGCTGGGCTGAAGGAACCGCACACCGCCACATGAGGCGGCATTCCGGCGAGTATCATAACAACAGTAATTCAGATTGCCCAGTATGCACCAACGGTGACAGGGCGGTAATAGAAGAAGCAATTCTTGAAGGCCGAGCGACTGTCGAAGACTTTGCAGTTGAATTAGGTATTGAAGAGGGGACTCTTTTTGACCACATGGAGAAGCACACGAAACCTCTTGTTCAAAAACAAGTCGAGATTGAGGTGTTACCATCGGCAATGTCATCAGTAACAGATTCATTGAAGCGTGTTGAAAATAACATGAACCGCATGGACCGGCTTTTGTCTTTACATCTCGATCATGTTGAGAATGCAATGAGGGATGAAGAGGAACAGGCGACAGCGGCTGATTTACAAATCGCAATCAAAATGCATAAAGAAGTTAGGGAGACCCTGACTGATTTGGCTAAGTGGATGGACAAGGCTGAAACCATTGAACAGGGTCATTCGATGTCTGTCCTCACAGTAATACAGGCTCACTTTGCTGAAAAGTCTCCCGCCGAATGGCGTGAATTGAGACAGTCTTTGGCTGAAGCGGGGGTTTTAGAAGATGGCTGATAATGATGGTTGTTGCTGTGGTGCAACAAAGAGTAAACCATGCGCTTGCATGAAGAAGGGCAATATGAAATGTTCACAGAAAGAACCTATGTGTGCTTGCTACAAAGACCTCAAAAAAGAAGGTAAACATCCAGCGGATTTGAAGAAGGCTTTTGATACAGCGTGGGAGATTTCAATTTGGTGATTAAAATGGCTAGGTGTGAATCGGGAAAAGATAAGGATTGCACGGGTGAGGCAACGCATACCGTTCAAAATGAAGAAACGGAGATGAGATGCTGTGGCCCGTGTGCTGACCATGCACCCGGCAATGCTACGGTTGAAACAATTAGTAAAGCGTTTACAATCGGGTGGAGTATTGTCAAGTCTGATTTCAACCCTGATGACGATACATGTGAAGCATGTGGTGGACAGAAAACACCGGAACATCCATATTATGCCCCTGATGGTCCTAAGAATGGTAACTGTGCAAAAGAGTTACCCGGATGCCGCTGAAAAAGGAGTTGTTTAACATGAAGACAATACACGAGTTGATGCTTAAGGATACAGACCTTGAGGACATCTTGCACGAGGGTATTGTTGATAATCCAACTGATGCGGTTTGTTTTTTGAATGCATTGGACTTCGTGGTTAAAGAATGGAATGAAGCAATGGATTCTTTTGATATTGAAGGACAGGAGGATGTAGCAATGACCATTTATGGTGATTTGTTACAAGTCCGTATGCTCTTTGTCGATTTGATGGAGACCGGCGGTCCTAAAATCCCTTTCACCGAAGCCGTCAAGGTGCTAAATTGCTTGAAGCAATCGATGATCACCATGGCGAAGTCATACGCTAGAACACCTTCTTTAGCACACTGGTATCTATCCCTGCCAGTAAAGGTTCAGAATTATTACAACACAATGAGGAGGGAAGCCCGTGGTAATGTCTAACCCTCGTGACCCTGCTCTTTGGACACCTAGAACCCAAGAGTTTACCGGAGGTCATAACCCAAGGGAGATGCTGGGCGACTACGATGTCAACCCAAATGAGGACAATGAGGGGTTGTCGCACCATAGCCGTCAAAGTCCTGAAGACTATGAAAGCACGGACCAAGCCGATGCTAAGAAAAGACGAAAGCGTGCATTGGCTGAATTAGAACCAGCATTGCCGCATATCTCAATGAAGCCTGCTAAAATTGATGAGGAGATTTCAAGAAGTCCTCAAGGTGAAGGTTCAAGCGAATTACTAGAAAGTGCTTTGGGCGTTGACATGGGTTTAGCGGGCCGAGGTATATCTCAAGCAGTTGGTGCGAATGTTGGTCCGATCAGAAGTCCAACAGGCCAAATCTCATATCAATCCGACATAGGTAAATCAATAGCACTTCACATTGGGTATGTCCCATTTTCAATGACTGATGTCCTTCAAAAAGCAAAGCGAAGATACAAAGGTCGCAAATACGAAGAGGACGACGAGTCTCATGAAGACGAGCGTAAAGGAAAACTCAAGCGCAAGCGTGAGAAGAAACGAAAAGGAAAAGGCAAGAAAACAGCCCGTGGTGGTCGTGAAATCAAATCCGCTACGAAAAGGCGTGCCGCTTCAGCAGAAAGAAACCTCAACCGATATTCAAAGCGTCAAGCGTTCAATCCGAATACAAAGAGCCTGCCGTTGAGAATGCTTGGTGCTACTAGAGCGGAGGGTATCCCTCTCCGACTCCGAGACCCTGTTGCATGGGAGAGGAAAAAGGCATATGAGCGTGAGCGAAGAAAGCAAGGGGCAATGCCTCGTGGGATGTCTCACCACTATGATACTTCAGCATCAGGTGGACGAGGGGGAACAATTGGAGGAACCAAAGGAACCTCAACAAAAATGCCTTCTAGTCCCAAAATGGGGACAAACCCCACATCAGCATCAGCATCAAGAAGGGAGCGCATTAGCCCCGGAGGAGTTGGAGACCCATTAGGGACATCAGACGCATTGCCTTCTCTAGCAAAGTCGGGCGGCGGTCTCGCATCATTGAACCGTGCCGAGGTCAAATCCCTCCTCCGTAAAATCGAACAGATGCTAAACAAACTCAATAGGATGAAAAAGTCAACTCCTGAACACGGTCAAGAAGCCAAAATTGGAAACCAAGCGGGCAAGGACAAAGCCTCCGCCCCCCAAGGAATGACGACACTTGATGAGGATAAAGAGGCTTACAGAATGTTTGATGATACTTCACTGGTTGAACACATTGTTAGTAAGCGGTGATTATCAATGTTGCACCTCGATAGATTCTTGATCATCAAAGGTGAAGGAGTCCACGACCTTTGGGATTTCATCAATGCGGCATTACAAACGGATAACCCCCAACTGACAACGGCGGCTTTAGCCAATTCACATCACGACATCCAGCATTCAGAAATCACTGGTGTTGAAGGTGATGCCGCACACGAGGCATATCGCAAAGGGTTGATTGATGAAGAAACCGCACGCATATACCACGAGGGTCCGAGCAACCCCAAATACATGGAGGCCTTTAGAAGGGCGGCTTTAGCGGGCGCACCCTTGATTAACAGTTTAGTTGAAAGACAGAATGTAATCAATGCGTCGAGAGGCATACATGCAATGAATAAACCCTTTTCAAATGTGATGGGCAAGGATTACCAAGTCGATGGGCAATGGGGACATAAGCCTCATGCATTGTCAATGAAGGATGTAAAAAGGAACAGCAATGGTCGATTTATTGACCCTTGGGACCCTCAAACAAGAAAGTTGGTCACTAATATCAAAAGTGAAATCAATTTACAAGGAGAGGGATGGCTTAGACCTTATTCAGAAGCATTGGAGGAGAGGAGAGGTCAAGGAGGCCCACAGCACAGAAAAAAGACTAATGATACAATTCACCCCGGTTTGGTTCATAGGAACACGATCAGAATACCGGACAGGCGAGCATTGGTTGAATTATGGAACACTGTCAAAGAGGCACAGGCAACGGCTCAACAAACTGGGGCCGACCCCGCTCAAGCCGCACATCAGGCATTGATGCAAAATAAAACATTCAAGAAAGTAACTGGTGGTATTCATCACCGTTCCTTTGAGGAGTCATATGGGCAATACGCTGATAACGCCGCAATGTTTACTCCTGAAAATCAAAACATTCCTAATGAAATGCAAACTGATTCGATGGGCGACCCAACAGTCAGTAGCGAATTAGCCCAAATGCCATTAGGCACTGATTTGTCGGGCTGGACGCATCCTGAATTACAGGAAAAAGGCTGGCATAAAAATCTCCACATTGGCGGTAAGAACGGTCATTCACAAGCGGGCGGAGGTATGGAAGCGGGCGTAAAGGACCTAATGGCCCTTCAGGGGTTGACCGAGGAACAGGCTAGAGGTGTTTGGCAAACCGCTCACGCAGGGACTAGAAAAGAAGGCAACTTTAGACAGCGTTGGAATACTGCATTGGCTCATGCGACATTGGCCAACAGTGGAGGCGTAGCCCCAAATTGGGTTGCTCAAGGAACGCACATGCCAATGCCTCAACAACCTTTGTCAGCATCACCCCCCCCTCCTGCCCCTGATTCTGACACCCCTCAACAGGCTACCCCTAGTAAAGTGACAGCCCCCGGCATGGATACTAAACACGGTGGAATGACAATGCATTCGGGTCCCCCAACTGTTGCACCTCCTCCAACAGATGTCCTTTCGTCACCCCCCGGCTTAGGTGCTGGTGCGGTGGCTCCCCCTCCTCCAAAAGTTGATACTCAAATCGCACCCCCTCCCTCGCTCGGCATGAACAATGCTTTAGGGGCGGCATCTCCTCCCTCGACACGGCGAGGCGTTATGGATTCACTTGGAGGCGCATTAGGACGCTTATACGGGAACAGATTTCCCGGTGGCATCTTTGGCAAGTCTGACGGCGAAAAACAGCAAATCGAACAATACCTAGAACAGGTTCAAATTGATATAGCAAAGTCCGAATTGACCATAAGTGCGACACCAATGAACCCGGAGTCTCCCGTCGATATTTCAATTGTAGCAGGCCGCTTGAAAAAGACATCAAGCGACATTACTGCAATTATTCACAGCCGTGGTGACTGGCGGGATATTGCTAAATCATTCAATGTCCCTCATGAAGCGGTCCAAGAAGTAAAGGTGATATTCAATGAATGACTTAATCCTAAAAGCAAGAGAAGAACAGATGATCGAAGACAAGACCACTTTGGTCAAATCGTATTTGATGTCAGACCATGGTGTTTCCGCTCAATGGTGTTCAGATAATCATTTGCTGATTAAGAATTATGTCGCAACCACTCCCGGTCAAAAGGCTAAAGACATCGGGGCAGGCCTGATGGGTGGAGCGGCAAATTGGGCCGATAAAGGCTTTTACGGTGGCGAAGGGCCAATTTCGGCACAAGGAGTTAAAGGAAAAGCAAAGGGTCTTGCTCGCAGGTTCGGTCAAACAGCAATGGCTCCAATCAGGGCCGCTGGCAAACTTGGAAACACAATTGGTGCGGGACTTGAAACGGCGGCTATTGCCGGTCAACAGGCGAACACACATATCAGGCCAAATGAGCAATCAGACATTTCAATGGGCCAAGGACAAGCACTAAAAAACAATGCGAAATCCAAGTTACAAACCGATGCGTATAACGCAGGAAAGGTCGCACCTGATGCTTCTAAGGGGGAAACCGTCGCTCAAGCATCAGCAAATGCCGAAGCCGCCAATCAAGACATAAATGCAACGACTGTTCCCGGCGCACCTGACTTAGATGCATTGACCGCACAACAAAATCCGACAATGGATCAGAAAGTGCAAAATGTCAACCAGCAACAACAACAAGGTGGTCAGCAACAACAAGGCGGCGCACCTCAAGGTAGCCCGCAGGCAATGGCTCAAGCGGCTCAAATCCAAGACGCTCAAGCACAAGCGAGAACAAAGGGCGGTATTGGAACCGGCTTTATGTCCAACCTCTTAACATTAGGAGCGTCAGGTATGGCTCGTGGTGCATACAATGCATACCAACGGAACCAAGGCCGTCAGCGTCTTAATTCATATGGTCGAGGCGACTTTAGCAAATCCATTCATTTTCAAAATCAAATCAGCAATGCGTATCAAACCATTGAATTGAGAAAAGGCTATCAAGCAAGAAATACAACGGAGATGCTACGCAATGGAAGGCGAAGACAAGTTTGATGTCTTGCTATTGAAGGCCGAGGGTAAGCAGTCCGATAGGCATGATGAAGCATTTGATTTAGTTTGGGATGATTTAGAAAAGGGATTCTTTGAGTCCTTTGGTCGTGCAAAACGACAAGCCCAAGAAAGAGCAAGACGAATACCGGGTGCAATGGAGAGAATGACGGAGAGGCGTGAAGCCGCCGCCGCACCATCGGTTCGCACGATCAGTGAGGACACAGAAGCACCTGCCGACCCCGGTGTAGTGCAAAATACAACAACTGAATATGTTCCTGCTGACATTGTTCCTGACAATACCCCCCCAGCAACTCCTGTTGAAGAAGTAGTAAGCGCACCCCCCGGCTCAAAGTTGGGGAAGCCTGATGACATCAACAACAAAGTCAATCAAAGCAAAGCCCAATCAGCGGCGAGAACAAAGGAAATATCCGCCTCAAAAAAACGAGCCGCACAGGTCAAAGCACGGGAAGTCGAAATAAAGGAGTTGAAAGAACAACTGGCGGCGGTGCGGGCATCGATTAAAAGACAAAATAAGTCAAACAAGGATGATGCGAAAGAGGACTTAGTGTCCGAAGTCCCTAGTGCAACAAATACAGAAGTTGCTGATGTGGTCCCAAATCCTCCTGCTGATTCGACCCCTGAATCTGAAGAGGAAGAGGAAAACCCAACAAGGGTGGTGAATTGGTCAGGCTCTCCGTCCAAAAAAGAAAAGGTGGAGGAAACTGAACAGACCGTTGAGGATAAAGCGGCTCTAGCAGGCTTTGACGAAATGATGTCAAATAACGATTTGGACTCCGCTGAAAGCGAGACGAATCCTGATATTGGGGGGGTAAACCGGCGTATTCAAGAAGAGATTATTGAAGAAACTAAGCCTCCAAACTCCGATAGTTTACTTGAAGTAATCCCCCTGTCTAATAAAGTTGACAATGATAAGTTGCTAGACTTGTTGAACCTTGTCCCAGTTGGTGGCAAAAAGGAATCAACTGAAGACATTGCCGAGGAGACAATGCAGGTTGAAATGCCTAAGCGTATGTATCAAGTGGCGGATGATGGCACTATCATCGGCAGTAAAATCACTAAAAAGAAGGCCGAGAAGTTGATCGGAGGCGAAGCCACATTCGACGGTAAAGTGTTGCAGTTGAATAGACCGCCCACTGACAAAGAAAAGCAAATGGCATCATCAAGGTGGGACAATGAAAAAGGTCAATCTGTTCCTATTGAAGTAGTCGATGATTTAGTCGAAGACGCAAAGGTTGAGCCTCCTAATGATGAGGAATGGGAGGATGCTGATGAAGGAGAGGACTTTGAAGAACCGACTCTTACTGAAGAGGACATCATCGGACATGAGTTTGAAACTGATGTCATGGATGCAATCAGAACCGATATAGAAGGGGCAACACCCGGAGACCTCGATAACCCCGACCTCGGACCGGAGGACGGCGAGACTATGGGCGGTATGATGGAGATGCCTGACATCCTAGATAAGCCAAAGGATGAGCCGGATAAGCCGGAGGACTTCCCTATGATATACGCTTCAAATGCCGAGGAGTATTGGCCGATGTATATGGAGGAGGCCGAGGGAGGGAATCTCGCCGCCGCTAAACATTTGAAGAATAGTCTTGATGAAGACTTGGCTAATGCTCTTGGTGAGAATTATGACGACATGTATGATGACTTAAACGACCTCATTGCCTCTATTGAAGGAGACCAAAAGTCACCGAGCATCCTAAGCGAAAGGGAGGCTCTAGGTGAAGAAGGCTATGCAAAAAAATACACTTATGGTAATGACCGGGACCCTAATATGAGGAGATATATGAAACCGGATGAGTTTGGGACTCATTACGACTTTGACGAGTTAGAGTCCGAACCGCCAACTCTATCTCCTGATGAGTTGATCGCCGCAATCTCTTATGCAAGAAAACTTACAATAGGGACAGGTAAACAACGAAACCCCCCAAATACCTATGTGTATTGGAATGACGCAGGGGAGCCGGTTGGAATGAGAGCGATTGACAGATACACTGGTCGAATGTTAAATGTGGGGGCGACTCAACTCCCCGGCATGAGTAAACCAATGGAGACCTATGACAACATGTTTTTTGAAAGCGAATTAGACAAGGACGACCCTAATTTTGTTTCACCTGAAGACCGACAGCGATTCAAGGATGAATCAAGAGATGTCTATGCTAACCAAAAATACAGGGTGACTCAAGTTGACCCCGATAAAATAGCGGAGGCTGTGAAGGCCATTGGACCAATTGGGTCCTCATCAGGAAAAAGCAAATACCGGACTTTTGAAGGTCCCAGTTTTTCACACATTGATGATGTCCCCGGATTGGACGAAAAAGACGAACATGGTAATTACTTGAAACGAGACATATATCTCTCCTCATTACAAAGGGCTTTAGAGCGTAAATACAAAGACTCACCAAAGAAAATTACAACTCCATCAATGTTCCCCGACCCAACGGCAACAAACGAAGCGGGGGAGTTGATTCATCCATTTAATCCTGAAGGACATACAGGTCTCGATGGGATGAAACTGCCGCAGTATGACTTCGCCACTAGGACTGGACAAGGGATGAGCGGGTTGCCAAGAAAAAAAGTAGCGGGGATGCCATTCTCGATCATCAACGCTTTGAAGAAAAAAGGGTTCAGACCGAAGAATCGCTCCGCTCGCCCTGACGACTCGGAGACTAGAATCATGTTTGGCCAAGGACAAGGCACGCCAAAATCCGGTAAAATGGTCCCCGGCATGAAAGGACAATTTGGATTTGATGACCTCAACCCGGAGATGCACGCCCTGCCTGATAGACAAATGCGTAGTGAAGTCTCCCGCCGAATGCCTATTGATGATGTCAACGCCACTTTACATGAGACCGGCCCAAATGATTTCAAAGAATTGTTAGCAGGAAAAGAAGGAGAGAGAATGATTGGCAACCAGTCGTTTAGTGCTAGTTTATTGGCGGCTTTGAATCATTGGCCAACCAAGGATATGGCGGTCCGTTATCCGGGCGAAGGTATGAAGGATGGCGTGGGGCCGATGTCGGTCTCAAGTCAACTGGGTGAAGGCATTCCGATGAGTATGCATATTGCACCAAGGACAATAAGCGAAGATGGAACGCCACCCCGACGAATGCTAAAATCAGAAAACTCTAATGACAATTATTCCCTATTACCTTCATCATTCTTTGATCAGGGTCCACAGAAACAAATGGCGGTTCAGGATAACATGAGCCTATTGCCTGCGGGCTGGGGTGATGACCAATGAGTAACCCCCTGCTCGACTTAACCGGAAAAGTCGATTATGAGATGGGTCGCCGTGATTTCAAATACTTCTTTGAAGACATATGCGGATTTCAGTTAGCACACTTTCACAAAGAATGGTATGAGATGTCGGAGGGACATAACAAAACCTGCGTTATTGCATCACGAGACCACGGCAAGTCTGTGTTCTATCGTGTTTACCTTCTTTGGAAAATGGCATACAACCCCGGAACAGAAGTCCTATTCTTTTCACACAGTCAACATCAATCCATTGACCACATGGCGAAAATGGATGAATTGATTATGATGACCCCCGCTTTACAGCACCTAAAACCGAAGCGTGGATGGGCGAAGCAATTGTTCAAAATGACAAACAAGTCTTCTATTCGGGCAATGTCTGTTGGCAAAGCGGTTCGTGGAGCGCACCCTGATATTGTAGTGCTTGACGATATTTTATCCAGTGAAGCGGCAACTCAATTGAAGTCCGTCGCTCAATGGTTTTACACCGCACTATTGCCTGTTCTTCACCACACCGCACAGTTGTGCATAGTTGGGACTCCGTTCTCTTTCACAGACCTTTATGCTGAATTGAAAGGACTCAAGGGGTATGAAGTCAGGGAGTATCCGGCAATCAACGAAAAGACTGGCGACCCCCTATGGCCTGAACGGTGGAACATAGACGCATTAAACTCAAGACGCAATGAGATGACTTCTATTGCATTTACCCGTGAATACCTATGTCAACCACTATCCAGTGAAGAGAGCCTATTCCCTGAAGAGATGATCGCAAACGCAAAGGACGATTCATTATCCCTCTCATATTACCCCGACCCCGATGAACATTTCAATTACTACATTGGCTGGGACCCTGCTATCAGTGCAAACAGAAAAGCGGATTACACCTGCATGATGGTCATCGCCATGGATGAGAACAGGCATAAGAGAGTGATTCACACCCATCATGAAAAGGGGATGGACTTCAGTAGTCAGATTGATAAAATCATTGAATTGAATGCACGATTTAACCCAGTTATTATCGAATTAGAGACAAACAACTTTGCAGTAGCATTCAATCAAGTATTAAAAGAGATTAGCGATTTACCAATCAAACCGTTCAATATGAGCCGTATGAAGAAAGAAGCGTTAATTCATACATTGCAGTTACACTTTGAACAAGGGCATTTAGCGATTCCTTACAAGGACCAAGGCTCGACATTGAGGCACATGAACAACCTTATCACTGAATTGTCAACATTTACCATGCTTGAGAATGGCAGGATGGAGAGTTTAGGCGCACACGACGATATGGTCATTGCGCTCGCTTTGTCTGTTCAAGCAACAAAAGAGTATAGGGATAACATTGTAATCCTTGATGCCGACACATGGAGTAAGAGACTGGGGTGGCAAAGTGCGTGATCGAATAGAAGCAGTAATCGGAGTCGAATGTATTGTTGATTCTATATTGAAGTTTAATCCTAATCAGCGACAGGATAACCCCTATGGCCGTGGTCAACAGGTGGCGGGTATGGGTAGCGCATTGCTGAATGAAGCAAGAAAAAAAGTCAAGGACACTTCTTCTGAACAGCGACAAGCCGAAGAGGAATTAGCAACCGCCGAGGAACAAGAAGCAACGGTTGAACAGCCAGTCATTGATGACATCCCAACGCCTGAACCTGAAATGCCGGGTGAGCCGGTTGATGATGGACAAGCATTATTGGATTCAATAGAACCGGAGAATCTAGGCGGTCCTCGGACCGATGTCGGAGTAAGGGGTATGAAAAATAATTTGAGCGGGTCTGCACCGGGAGAGTCGGACGGGGTTGAAGCACCTCCTCCTCTTCAAGCCGAAGTGCCAATAACACGCTCTTACTTTCAGGATAACTTTGGCATGAGTAGTGCAAAGGTTACAGATATTCTGATCAAAGCCGAGAGGTTTGACGCACTAGAGTCAATGCAACCACTAATTATCGAAGAACGAAAAGCCATTGTCAAGTATTACGAGGGAGTAAACCCCGATATTGTAAATGAATTGCCATTGAATGATAAGGACTATGAACAGTTAAACAAGAACCTTGACCGTCTAAAAATACCGTTTTTACAATTAGTCAAGGCTTGGACATCTTCTAGCGATGACGCTCAAAAGGAACGAGCGCATAACATATGGCGGAATCGAATTGATAAATCATCAAGGCTTTCATCTCGTGAAAATGCAGTTTTAGAGCGGTGTGCGAGTGTGATGTATGAAAGAGGTCCGATGAATGCTCAAACCTTACAGTCATATGGAGTATCATCTCCTTCTAAAGAAATAGCAAAACTCATCAAATCTCATGGTTTTTTGTTTGATATAATCACGGCGGGCCAAGGAACAAGAGCCGATGAAAGAAGTTTGTTTTATGACATAGACCGTCCTGATATTCTAATCAAGAATGTTGGCAGGCTCGTCGGTTCATTGCTAGACACTAGCGGAGAATTAGGCATTGGACCTCGTGGTGAACCACGGCTTACAATGCAATTTTCTAGTCTGAACGCCCCGTCCTATGCCAACGCTGTTAAGAGTGAGATGGGTGTCAGGAATGTTAGGGCGGAGGGTTCATCTTTGATTATTGAGGGGGACTTTGCTGTCCGTAAAGCCTTAGAATGGGCAATACCTTCGATGAACGAAAAGAAGCAGGATGCGGTCATTATGAAGAAATCCTTAGACGGCGATGAAAACGCACAGAAAGTTTTAGCATTCAATTACGCATTGCCCACGAAACAAATGGAAATGATGAAAGCATGGAATTGGTCCATTGAGACATTCGATCAGGTTCTAAAGGAGGTTGTTGCTGATGGCCAATGAAAACTCAAAGCGTATGCAAAGGTTATTCTCGGCTATTGGCGTTGACATGGAACGCCATACCACGCCGGTCCCTGCCATGCCGCTGTTTACAAGTGGTGTTCAGGAACCACCTTTGCTTCAAGGAATTACAATCCCCGCTCTCTATGCGGCGGCATACGAGTGTGTAGTCCTTCGCTCAATTCTAAATCATTTGAATGTTGAAACATTCAGAAAAGGCTGGGCATGGAAGCCAAAGTTTGTTGTTAAATGCAGGGAATGTGATGAACAATATCAGCAACAGGTTGAGTCCTGTGAAATGTGCGGGGGCGAGGTCAGGCCCCCCGATAAAGAGCAACTTGAATACGCCGACTTGATTCTTAACGATAGTAACCGAATGAAGCAGTCATTCATTGAAGTCCTTCGTGAAATCGAAATGGATTTGAACATTGTTGATGACGCATATATTGTTTTGACAAAGGAATACTTCATTGACCCTGCGACTAAGAAACCTCAATTTTATCGAATCAAAGAGGTTACTCGTGCCGACCCTATTTTCATGCGTATTGTTTCAGATAAGCGTGGTGTTCGTGGTGGCCGTCAATTCACCAGTCTTGTTGATCGGTCCTTTAGAACCACTGACAAAGATGCGAAGTGTCCTAAAACAGGAATGGCCGTTGTCCCGATTCATTACATGAACCTAGCAGGAGTCGGTTCAGGTCAAGTTTACACTGATGACGAAATCATTCATGTAAGTAAATGGTCTCCTTCTAAACTCTATGGCCGTAGCCCAATTGCTACAATGTGGAGGCAGGTAAACACCTTAATCGCAATGGACAACTATGTCTATTCCGCATATCAGAAGCGAAGGATGCCTCGTGGTGTGATGGTCATCAAATCATCGAACCTTGAAACAGTTGAGAGAACAGCACGCAATATCCAAGAGCATCTTGAAAGAGACCCAAATTACATTCCGACTGTTGGTGTTGAAACCGAATCAGGAAGAGGCGGTCTTGAATATGTCCGTATGATGGACACTTTAGAAGAGTTGCAGTATATCCCAATCAAGGATGACATCCGTCAGCGAATAGCCGCATTCTTTGGTGTTTCAAATGTATTCATGAACGATGTTTCAGGTGGAGGCTTAAACAATGAAGGTATGCAAATCGTGGTCAGTAACAGGTCAGTTGCTTATTCGCAATCCATTTACAATACGGTTCTATTCCCCGCATTGATGGAGGCATTTACGATCAGCGAGTGGACCTTGACTTTGAGTCCACACGAAGAAGAGGATGAAATCATGACGCTACGCCGAGATGAAATGGCGATTAGAAACATGATGCAAATGAAGCAGGCAGGTTTCGATGCTAACCTAAGAGACGGCACGGACAACCAAATGCTAGAGTTTGATTACAAGCAACCTGACCCTCAAGAAGTAGCGGCGGCTCAACAAGCGGCGGCGGCTGAACAGCAGGGTGGACAGCAGGGTGGACAGCAGGGTGGAGGTCCGGTTCAGACCAGTGTTGAACAGTTGGAGATTACCCCTGAAATGTTATTCAAGCGAACCGAGTTTACACCGAATAGAGGGGGTTCAATGGTAATCCCTGAATCAGCGGCGGTAAATGCGGCGAATGACCTCCCTTCTTTGAGAACCATTGGCGACAGTCAAATGGGCGATAGAGCAGGCGGCGGTCAATCCCCCGACCACATCAAACGAGTTGACGGTGAGGCGGCTTTGTCATCCACTAAGGGAGACAAAAGAGACATGAAGTCATCGAGCGAGAGGGCGGTTGACGATAGAATCAAACAAATCGAGCGGAGAGCCGGTTCAAAGGGGCAACGATAATACGCAACCTATGCATGGGATGGAGTGGTCGAGATGAGCGAAACGATTGGAGATTTTGGAATTATTACGAAGATGGACCCTATGGCCCGTCGAGCGCAAGCGCAACTAGAAGCAATGCAAACAGCAATACAGCACAACAATCGTGATGATATTGCCAAGCATTTAGAGGCGGCTCAAAACGCACTTTCGCAATTGAAATCTGACCTCGACCTACATGACCGACTCGCCAAATCCTTTACCTCGGCAACAGATTCTAGCCAACTTCAAAAGTCGGCTGGCAATCTATACCAATTCAAAGCAACAGATTCAGATTACGATGGAACCCAAGACCAACAAGTGACTGGTGTTTCACGCAAAGGCCGCTCAACAACAATAATGCGACCACACCGAGTATTTTGAGGCGTTTAGAATGTATTGGGATGAAGGCAACAGTAAAGCGGTATCTCCTAGATTCCGTCATGAAGGCGAAGCATACAACGGCTTGATCATCAAGCAGGCTATGATGCCTCCAATGCCTTCACCAGCCGGTCAAATGCCGGGAATGGAAGCGGGTATGCCGGGAATGGGTATGCCACCCGCACCTCCTAAATCGGCAATAGGAAGTATGCTTGATGAAATGGATTCGGGCATTCAAGGCCTCGCTGACATGTTTGCTAGTGTTGGACAATTACTTTCACAAAGTCGAGCAACAGGCATTGCCCCTGAACCCACTTTAGCAATGCAGGGTGATGTTGAAAAAATGAGGCAAAAGCAATTGAGCCTATTGCAGGATTTAGCCATGATAAAGGAGATGCACGCATCACTAGGTCAACACGGACCACCTGTAAATGACCCAATGGCGGCGGCATCAATGCAACAAGACCCAATGAATATGCCTCAACCAATGCCACCACAAGATGCGGCAACTATGAACCCCTCTCAAGCGATGTGATTTGAAATGAGTGACGAACAGGAGCAAGCCAAGATCGACCTGATGAAAGAGATGGTCACTGAAATCAAGGAATTGCGCCAGCGTGTGGTCTCATTAGAAACACAGAACACCATGCTAACCAAATCTCTCGATGACCCTGAAACCATGATGAAGAAAGCAGGGTGGTTGAAAGTAATAACTCCAATGGCTGATGAGGCCTACGACCCCCTACAAAGGGATGTATCTGACAATTCTCAATCCTTTTCAGGACCATTTAATGGGACTGGGGACACTTTTCAAAAGCAATCGAGACACGATGAATTAGAAGAGTGGAAGCAAGCAGAACAGACGGTGATGCGACAATGATTGAATGGCACGACCCCTCCAATACCCCCGAAGGCAGTTTATTGAAAGACATCCTAACCATGGAGTTAGACCTTTTGAAATATCAGCAGGACCCAACCGGCGATAATGCTGTTCCTACTTTTATGGACCACGCTGGTGGCGTTCCCGTTCAAGCGGCGGCGGGTTATACAACCAACCAAGTTTACCCACATTTTTCAGATTCAGCACCGGCATCAAAACCAATTAGCGAGGTATATTCAATGCCCGCATCATATCAAACCGGATACGATGTAAAAGGCTCATCATTGCACATGCACATGAATGATGGCGGAACCACCAAAGGGATGTATCGAGATTCTGTTGAGGATAAAATGTCTAAGTTGACAATGATCAAGAAAAACGCTGATGCCGGAGATATTCAAGTCATCAATGAAATAGAGGCATTGCTCAAACAAATTGAGAACCGCCTGTGAAAGGGGGTTTTTGAATGTCTAAAGAACAGGAAGAGTTGATTCTCAAAAGAACCGATACCGTCCTGTCAATACTTTTGTTGAAGGATGTTGACATTCCCTCCTATACCGAAGCAATGCAGGGGGGTATGCCCACGCCTGAAGATGAGGCTTTGGCTTCGACATTAGCCGTGGCTGAATCGACACCGGCATATTCGATGCGTGATTTGAATAGCCCAGTCTCGGCCACTAGCATGGTAATCCCTGAAAACCTCAAGAATTACCTTTCAGGTCATGCAAAGGTTACAACCGATTATACTCAAGACTGGCCACAGGCGAAGGAGGATAACCCATTTGGTGAACACCATCCCTTTGGCATGAAATCAAATAGCCACCCTCTATTGCATGGTGCGGCACATGGAGACCCTGAATATGTTCATCACATCATGCGTTCTATTGAGCAACTGCCAATCATGGCTGAAAATGAAAAGGCTAAAGCAAAGGTCCCAACCAGTGAGATGTCAGTTGTCAATTATCTAGGCCTGCCTATTGAGAGCCAACATGACCTTTATACTCGTGATCGGAATCGTAATTCATTCCTTAGCGATGAGGAATATCACGACAATAAGCGACAGGAGTTGTCCACCTCGTTTGGCATGTTGCCACAGTTGTTTGGTTTAGAATGGATTACTGAAGGACAGCGTAGTAATTTCATGGACCTTATGGGACAAATGGCAATGACCGAAGAGGGTTCGCCTGATGCAAAACGAATAGAGAATCAATTTCAAGAAAAGGCAGGCATCTCTTGGGGGCGTGCATTGAGAAATTGGAGAGAACGATTCAAGCCAATGTCGTCTTGGTGGCAAAGGTCCCCTGATAGACACGGGCCAACAGAACCACATCCGGGGGGAGACTTACAGCATTACATGTCTCCTTGGGTATCAAGTGAGTCAGGTATCGAGCCTTCAATGAATTACCATCATTGGGAACCATACCAGTATTGGGGGGGAGTTGGCAGGAGTATAGATTCATTGGATAGCATATTAAGTCAGTCTTACCCTGATATATTCAATGGGGGTTGGATGAATAAACATCTGATCAACCATGACTTAGAAGAGGCTGGCTCGTTTAATCAAGGTGGGACTCATTTTCCTAGTGCTGTTAATCAAATGGAGCCGGACCACCCCGGCAGGGCCGCATTGGGTTCAACCTTCGACCCTGACAATGATTATCAAAAGAGGCTCGCAATGTATTCAGCGGCATCAAACAGGTTACATGAACACCCTTCAGAATTGAGCGGTGGTCGTATTGATGTCCCCGATGACGCTTTGATGATGTCCAGTCTAGGGCGTGCATTAGCCGCTCAAACCGACATGGGGGGACCTAGAACCGGCTATGGGCGAGAGGAGCATCCGTTTTCGACTGATGACTATTGGAGTCACCATAACGAACACTTTAGGGCCTCAAACAGTCATATGTCTCGTGTTATGCAACAACATGCTCAAAAGGTGATTGCTCAATTTGGTCCTCAAGTTTTGAATCCAATGGGTTCTGATGATGAGATGATGCATACTATTTGTCGAGGCAACCTTCAACAAATAGCGGCGGCGGCAAACCATTCATTACTTCGTATGCAAATGGGCGAGTCCTACAAAACTCTAGCACCGAATGCGGAAATGTCTTCGACTATGGGTTCAGTGGGGCCAGTCTCCCCTGATTCCCATGCTATCGTTCCCCCAACTTATGTGAGTGGCGATACTGACGCTTGGGGGCATGACATGCCCGCCACCTTAACATGGCGTTATGACCCGGAACAACAGGGATACGCATACAACATTGCTGATGCCCCTTTCAACATACTCCAAAGAACGGCTCATGCTGATTTAGTGAGGGCAATATCCCCTGCTCTCATGGGTCCAATGTCAAAGTTATCGCCTAAAACAAAGGACATCAATGCAATCTCTTCAGTTGATCAAAGCGGGTATGCACCTCTTCAAACAGGTTCATTGCGAAAAGCGGATGACTATGAGCCGACTGGTGTGTTTGAAACGATGATCAAGCCAGCCCACACGGTTTACGATTTAGATGACCTATCCACTATCAAAGGATTTAGTGGTGAGTGGGTTGTTCAGAAAATGCCTGAAGGTAAGAGAATGCTTGTTAAGAAAGAGGGTAAAAGAGTTGACCCAATCGACTTGCCATCAAAGGTCAAAAAAGCATTGAAAGAGCGTAAAGGTGACTTTACGGTTGATGCATATGTGAAAGGAGACAAACTGAATGTGGTTGACCTCCTAGTCCATAAAGGAACAGACCTTCACATGGAGCCTTTAGAAGACAGATTGAACGCTCTAAGAACACTTTATCATTCAGATGAATACCTTCACTTCCCAATGCCAAACTCATGTATCACTACTGATGAGCATGGTTTAGCAAAGGCAGTGGACGAATTGGGCGGCACTGGTTTGTTGATTAGGGATGCCACCTCGACTTTTATCAAAGGTAAAGAGATGCACCCTAAATGGGTTCACTTTGCTGATGAAGAAATTGCTAAGACAGTCCCATATGGACCACTGCCTGAAGTAATGGTGAAAGGACAGGACATCATTTTGGAGTATCCGGGGTTATTAGAGCCAGTTATCGTTAAAGGTCAATTCAATGGCAGACATGCTATGGACATCGACCTGTATAGGGGAACCACCACGCTAGTGAAACATGCGAGGACTCAACTGAAACTATGGGGTCCAGTTGCTATTGCCTTATTGAAAGAAGGTGCGGCTGGCGGCGGTGGTGCTGGTGCTGGTGCTGGTGCTGGTGGTGCTGGCACGGTGTCGTCAACAACAGGCGGGACACATTCCGCAATACATTCAGCCCCTTCTAAAAGAAAGAAACCTCGTAAGCGTGTCAATACAGAAGACGATTTGATTCTCCGTGCGCCTGAATTACTTGATGACAGCGGTGATCGTGAAGAAAAGTCTCACATGATGGTTCACGCACGCAGGGCGTTGTCTGATGCTGAAGAAGCAATGACTTCAGATGAGTTATGCACTGCTGTCAAGGGGTTGACCCCTAAAATGATTGAGGTTTTTGGCCCTGAATACGGTGTTGAAAGAACCGAGGAGGGAGATAAGTGGACCGTAAATGAGGCAATTGATGATGACATCATTGAAAACTTCGTATATCCTCGTATGAATGGTGCTTCGCCTGATGGCGGCGCATGGTCAGGAATGCAAGCAGATATTACCGCACCAAGAGGTCCAACGGAGTTGACCGACGATGATGCTACAACAATAGGTGCTTTGTCTAATTTGAATGATGAAGAACCGGAGGAGGAGGTGGAACAGCCATACCACCTGCAAATTAGTATGGACCCACAGAAAGACGGACCCGCTAGTATTGATATTGAAATGGGTCGGGCCAAACTCTCCTATCCATTGAGGACTCCTCAAGCACAGGCAACTGAAGAAGAAGTAAGGACTAAGGTTGAAGCCACTGACCAACTTGAAGAAGATGAATTACTCGCTTGAGTGTTTTTCAATCTCTATTCTAAGTGCATCGGGGAGGTCTTCTATGAAATCCCCAATAATTTGGTCTTTGAACATCTCCATGATAGGAGATATGCACCACGGTCCTATTTTGATTAAAACACCCCCAATGAACGCCAGTCGTCCATTTTCACCATTAAACTCCCCACCACATATACTGCATTCATGTTCCTCGTCTGACATATTTAGACCCATACACATTCAATATATTAGATCAACTGATAATGCACACCCTTCATATAGAAAGACATGATTCTCGGATTTCATGGCGACCAGTATAATGGCTAATCCTACTGTCAGAACCGCAGGGTTCTCGGCTGTTGGAAGCGATTTTATTCTGAAAGCGTCAGAAGGTAGTGACCTATACATTGCGGGATATGCAAGTGTGGACATGGTTGACAAGCAGGGTGATCGAATCCCAGCATCTGCATTGTCAAAGGCATTCACGAAGTTTATGGGTAACAAGGCATTCAGAAATGTTCAACTAGCACATAGCGGCATTCAAGTCGGTGAAGTAGTTGACAATTATACAGATTCGGAAGGACGAGTTTGGAAATCAGAAGTGGACGAGCATGGACTCTTTGTCGTATGCCGTGTCCGTGACGACATCCAAAAGGCTCGTGAAGTCCAAAAGCAGGTTCGCAGTGGCGACCTCAAAGCATTCTCTATCGGTGGTCAAGCGTTATTCCGTGTAACCAAAACCACCCCTGAACATGGGACACACAGGGAGATTACCGATTTAGAATTGCACGAGATTACCTTGTGCAAAAAGGGCATCAACCCGGAAGCCCGATATACAATCCTTAAAATGGACAATACAGGAAGTGAACAAGAAATGAGTAATGAAGCATTGAGCGAAATACGAGACAGCCTAAGCCGTGTGTTAAAGCACATTGAAGACGAAGAACCAGCAAATGAACCAGTTGTTAAGACTGATCAACATGCCGATAGTAGTGCAATTGCATACATCGATACGCTTGAGAAGTTTGCTCACGAGAGTGGAGTCAACCTTGATTCCCTCCGTAACCACTTCGGTCTTGAGAAGGCTTACCTCCAAGAAGGCAGTGGCGGATACAGTCACCGTGGTCAAGGAGATGCTGAAGGAAGTGGAGAATCCGCTTCTGAACCATCTTACCCAAGTTTGCCATCAGCAAGCGGCAATCAGAATGTCATCAAGCAAACTGGCTCGATGAAGATGAATGCACCTTCAGGTAACAAGCAGGTTATCAAAGGCGGCTTGAACCTTTCACCTCAATCCCTTGAACGAGGATACCACGCTTACGCATCCATTCGTGATGAAGAAGCAGTCAAATCCCTTGTTGAAAAAGAGTGGAAAGACCGTTACAATGCTGAAACGGAAAATGCATTGGCCATCCAAAAGCAAAATGACTTTGGTGGACAAATCAACTCCCTGCGAAATGAGATTGCCTCATTGAAGCAAGAAAACACTGACTTGCAGAAGTCCGTCGTTGCTGAACCTGCAACAACATCTGTTCGTGTGCCAACCCATGACGAGTTTAACGCAATGGGCAATGGTGTCGATGGATGGCTTGCGGCTGAAGACTTGGCACGGAGGGCCTTGAGAGGAGAATAATCCTTTCAAAATACAACTTGAAAAAAGGAGATGAAAAGAAATGAGCGGATCACGAGGATACCTACGAACAATTGAAGACATGGAGCGACTGTATTACGGTGCAGGAGCAGGAAACAACGCATGGGCATACAGCGGAACAGACCTATTGAAGGCTGACTCTCCATTGATGTCCACTACAAGCGGAACCTATCAGGCTATTTTTGGCCGTAAGGTTTGGTCACAGTTGAACCAAGAGTTTAACGCATTTTCAATCATGCCAAAGAAACCATGGGAAAAGAGTGGATGGCGAGTCGTCACTGGCAAGCCTGATTCTAGCAAGGGTGGCGGCGTTCCTGAAAACGCAACACTGCCTGAAACAAGCAAACCAACTTTCTTGCATGTCAATGACAAACCACGCACAGTGGCTCACACCTTTGACCTCACTGAAACCGCAATGTTCCTTGCTGACAAGGATGACGGTCTTGGTGATGCTCGTGCTGTCATGAAAATGGAGATGGCCAAGCACCACGCTGAAACCATCAACAAAATGCTTCTAAAGGATATTTCCTACCGTAGCACCACATTGAATGACTTTGACTCTATTGACCGTATTACTTCATCCGCTAAGATCGAGAAGGCTTCAACCTTTGGCGATGTATCGGCAGGCGACCACGACCAATACAACATCAGCCGACCTGAAGCGGCAACGCAAGAATGGTCTGATGCAAATGTTGATGCGGGAACCAATGGTGATGAACGCCCACTTACACTGAACATCCTCGATGGCATGTTCCGCAACATTTGGGAGCGTGGTGGACAACCAAAGGTCATCATGACTGGATACGATACTCTTGAGAAGATTCAACAGTTGCTACAACCTCAACAACGCTTCACTGAAATGAAGAAAGTTGTTCCGGGTGTCAACGGCGTGAAAGGTGTTCCGGGTATGGAGGCAGGGTTTATCGTTGCTACATACAACGGTGTGCCTCTTATTCCTTCTAAGGATGTTCACAACGAAGGAGGAGCAGGAATCAGCCGTCTATACTACATGGATACTGATTACACCTACTTCTGCACTGCAAAACCAACTCTCTATCACGAATCAGGCATTGAGACAGGAGACCCATTCGGTATCAACCGTCTAGGTCAAATGGGAATGTTCCACACGATGGGCAACCTATGGCAACTGTTCTATGGCGCACACGGCAAGGTGAGGGACCTAAGTGCTTGATCTCAACGGAGAAATGAAAATTAAAGAGATGATTTAGATGGCAGTAGTAACAAATATCGAAGAAACAACAGCAAGCGTAGTCCTAGACGAAGGTCTTTGGATGGGAACCCGAAATGATTCAACCGCATGGTTGGCAGGCATTACAGGTGTTGCCGCAGATTCACAAGCGGAAGGCGGAGTCAAGATGATGATTCTTGATGTAGTCTGCACAGCCGCAGGTGCATCAGCAATCGACTTGACCTCAACAGGAATTGTCGGAGTCAGTGGGACCCACGGACTAGCAATTCTTTCAGTCAACAACATGTCCGGTGGCTTTGAAGTCCCAACAGCAGTTTACCTTTCAGGAACAAACAACGCTGTGATCAACTTCACCTCCGGTTCAGGAACCGCTGGCGATACGCACCGACTTTGCTTCTTGTATGCTTGAGGTGAGTCTTTATGACTCTAACCTTAACCTACACAGGTGCAAGGCCTTACGCTGAATTGACGCACTTCAAATTGCATCCACTTAAGTTTGGATTCGCTCGTGGCGAGGCCCGAACAGATGTCCCTGAAGCATTCATCAAAGAAGTCATCATCCCGATGATCGACAATGGTGCTTCAATGTGGACAGTATCGGATTCAGAACCTGAAGACAAATCAAAAGCAATGCTTGACGCAGTTGAGGATAAAACCCCAGTTGTCGAAGAAGTAGTTGAAACAGTGGTTGAAACACCACCTGCCACTACTGAACAGTCTCAAGCAATGATTGATGCAATCGAAGAAGGACCTCAATTCAGTGAATCAATGTCAAGAGCGCAAATGATGTCATGGTGCAGAAGTAAAGGCATTCCTACGGTTACGAAGGATACCAAAGCCACTTTGATTGAAAAGGCCCTTGCATTCAATGCAGGGGTTGATGCTTGATGGGTATTATTGAACACACCATTGATGATGGTGATGGGCGATACGCTTCTAGGACTCGTGTCAATCGTCTAGTCTATCAATTCGATGAGGCTGATTTAGCGTCAAACCCAATGGTTGAATCAGCAAAGATTCCGATCAACGGTGAAATCCATACGATTAAACTTGATGTGGGTATGTCGCTGGCTACTACACAGTCTGATGTTGAAACCACTAAAGGACAATTCAGTATGGTCAATGGTGACTTCTTTACCATGTCAGGTAGTCAAGAAAACCTCTTCACACCTATTGGAGGCGTTGACTTCACAGGACAAAACCCTGAAACCTTTTATCAATTTCAAACCAATGAAGGTGCGGCACAGAACGGGACTACAATGGATATTGCATTGAGTGTTAGGACTGGGCTGTCAGGGCATAGCACACCAGCGGCCCCTAATGTCGCTGATGCAGGCGGAACCCCTAGAGTGGTCGGCAGTGTTCAACCATGGACCGGGAGAGTCTGTGGCAGTGTCAAGTTTGTTCTTCAATTCCTAAGTGCAAACACATTTCATACTTCCACAGGGCCAATCCGAGTCATAGTTTACTATTCTTGAATAGTAAGTTATTGTTATAAGGAAAGACATACTGAACGGATTGATAGCAATGACGACTCTTACAGTTACTCAAGCAGGGCGAACCAATGTATCGGGCAACAGATTGACTGTATCCCTTAGTGCATCAACAGCAGACACCTCATGGGACGCAGGCGGCGCAACTTTCGATGCAACCTCCTATGTAGCGAACCCTGATATGGTTCACATTGAAAACACCGGCGGTTATGTCTTTGAATATGACCGTGCAACTAAGACTATCAAGGCGTATGTTCAAACCGACCCCGCTGACGGTGGCGGTGCAAATGTTGCACTTATTGAAGCAACAGGACTTGACCTAAGCGGCGATGTTCTCCTAGGAACAGGCCTCATCATTAGAATCATGATTACCGGCGGGCGAGCCTGAAGGGGCTGTCCAATATGGCAAGACTATCTGTTGATTCAGTCGATCTTGACGAAGCGTTTGAAATTGAGAAGAGGCGCAATAGTCGAATGCTAGAAGTAGCAAACTCTCATAACTCATCCGTTCACGAATCTATTGCCCCATTCAGCAAAGAGTGGCTGGCACGCAATTCCACCGATATACGAATGGAGATTAAAGGCAATGAAAGAATGGACATCCAAAGCATTGGTTCAGGCACTAGATGCTTGGACTGTGGGATGCTACATTTTTGCTGGACTCCCTCCTGTGCTGTATGTAGCGGTCCTATGGACTACAATTTAGGTAGCCATCATAATTCAAAAGCGAGGCAAATAGCATGAATCTAAATGAGTTAATTTTGAAGGCGAGAGCCGACATGGATGAAAAGAACGCATACTGTCAGAAACATTTCAACTGCAATTATTCTGAATGCACACCAGCACAGAAAAGCGAATGTAACCAAAAGTGTGGCGTTCCTAAGCAGGTCACGGATTCTTCACCTAATGCCGTCAATATATTGGACATGGATGAGGATGGCAACAAGAAAGTTGCTAAGAGTGATGAAAAGGCATACAAGAATATGAATTGTATGAATTGCTCGGACGGGACGGACACTGACGGCAATGCATGTGAAAACTGTTACCCAAAGAAGGCTAAACTCGCTAAAGCAATTCAAGAAGCGGGTGACTGCGGTTGGTCCCTGATCAAAGCACAGCCATGTTCAGTAAGAGGGTGCGGTGCTATGTCAACGGACTCCCCTGACCAATGTGCCGCTGGTGAAGTCCCTTCAACATGTTCACGCCGGAGAGCCGAGTCGAGACATGCCGGAAAACAACAACGCAGACAAGGCGGAAAAGTAAGACATCTTGAAATCGGAGACGATTATTGAGGAGGGGGGGTAATGTATGCCAAGAGTCTTTCATCCGGGTCATCGGCCTAGTCAGCCGTTATATCCTGATGACTTGGTTTACACCACCGTCCAAAAAGTAAGCGAATACCTACAATTGCCACTTCCTGAACCTGTGATTTTAGCGGGAGACACCACCGTTGATACTGGTGCGAACATTGACGCTTCATTAACTGCTTTAACAAATTACATTCTAATCCCCATTGGGGGGGCTGACTATCGACGCTGGGGCTTTTCAGCGGGCGACAGCATAACTGTGTATGATGATGTTGAATCAATGGGTTCAACTCTAAGCGTATCCTTGGTCAAATCAGCAGGGACTGGGGGAAAAGTAAACCTCATTGCTGAAGACCCCGGAGTTGCATATACAACCGCTCAAGGTGCTGTTGTCCAAGCCAACTCTTCAATAAGCAACAGCAAAGAAAGAGGCTTGAGCAAGTCTCATGTTGAGGACCTGATCAGGCAAAGACAGGATTACATTGACAGGACCACCCGTATGTCATGGAGGCCAAGTCTTGTATCTGACGAGTATCAAAACTTCACCACTTTCAAACCATATCGAAGGAGATATTACACCGATTATGTAGGTGCGGTATATCTGAAGAATAGAGCGGTTCAACGCATTTTACGGCTTTCGGTTTGGCAAGGGGATTACTATCGAGAGTTAGGTGCGTCTCGTATCAAACTGTCAATTACAAACCCCATACAGATACAAGCATCTGACAAGTTTTTCCTATGCCCCGGTGGAGTAAATGCAACAGCAACGCTTGAACAAGGGGTTGGCAATAACCAATGGAGTAAAGACTTCGGGATAAAAACCATTGCTCAACAGATTTCAAATCTGATAAACATGGATGCCGCCGCTGAAAAAACAGCAATACAGATAGGCTCTTTGACTGAAGGGACAGACCCAAACGGAGTCCCTAAACCATTGAATGTCAGCCATGAGTTTTTGGCAACAGCAAACAGCGACGATGGAGATGGCAAAATTATGATCAGCAGTATGCGTTCAACGGAGGAGGGGGAGAATGCCACCATCGGCGTTACAAACACCAATTCATTCACATTCACTTTAGGGGCAACACATTCGACTACAATCACATCAGTGACTGGTGGTTCACCAATTACCGGGTTTGTTGTTGATGATGCTGGGACTTTTACGGAGGGCCATGGTATTGTATGTTCAGGGAATCATGTGGCATTATGCACCCGTGTGGGCAATACATTCACTATCGTCACTGACTTATCAGGGACTTTTGGCGATAATGTATTAGCGACAGACACTTTGACGCAACACCGATTCAATAGCGATGCCACCTCCGAAGAACGACAAACAGATTGGTGGTCAATGGAGGACAACGGGGCAATCATGTTTAACAACCAATACCCGTTCTTTGAGAACCACAGCCTAAAGATTTCATATGTGTATGGCGAAAGGTATGTCGATAAGATGATCGAAGACGCTTGCACCAAATTGGTTGTCATTGACATATTGATGGCTGATGATTACTCCGTTATGTTCCCTGAAGGCTCTCAAGGAATAGACCTTAACGCTAAGGTGCAAAGGTTAGAAACAGAAGCAAAACAGTTGCTGGTTCCATTCCAAGAATCAATTATTGTAGCGGGCATGGGTGGCTGATATGGCTGAAAAACTGTTCCCTGTTACTGAAGAATGGTTGATGTCTTTGACAGCCATCTCCAAACAGTTGGATGTATGCGCTAAAGAGTTGCCCGCCAATGAGATAGACTGGCGAGATGGTCAAATCATGCGTGAATCTCTTATGTCTGAATTGGATGGGCTAGACATGTCCGAGGCCGAAATTGAGCATGTTGTTGATATTCAACTGCCGACAAACCCTCACCGAATGAAGTTTAATCACCTCAAAGACAAATTATACAGGGGGATTTAAGGATGACTGATGCCATTATAGCAATTGTCAATTTACTCAACTCAAACTGGACTTTATCCCCTAAACCAAGCATTGAGGACATTGCTGTTCTTGATCGTGGCGAAGGTAAAAGAGTCCGTATGCAGGATAAGGATGTAGTGCGTGTGTTTGAAACAGCACACAACGAAGCACAGCCTGAATTGCTTTTCGACTTCATTAACGAGCATATCAATTTGACCATCGATGTGCGAACCGTAAAGAGCCGGGAGCGTTTAAGTGCAATTCGTGATGAAGTCCGGCGTATCCTCCACCTCCATCGAAAAGGAGATGGGACCAACTTTGACAGGGTTATATTCAAAACCCGAACCGACTTGTCAGACCGTAGTAAGAGGATGTTCCGCTACACTATGCAGGCCGAGGTCATTACATTTAGCAAGCCATTAGTGGCAGTATGAGGTGAAGAAATATGGTAAACACAGTATTCAAGGGCGACTTAGCAGAAGTATCTTGGGGCAAAGAAACAGGATTGAGACTAGAAGGCGACGACAGTGCGGATGGTTGGGCAGTGGCGGCACACGCTACATTGCCAAATACCTCCGTGATTACATACGGTAGCAATGCATGGTTCCATAATGCGGTTCCTGACAATGTTCTCGTGGGTTGTATCCTTCGTGTAGCGGGTGGAGATGTCTATTCGTCTGATGACTATTCAGCAACACGCCGCACCTATTACATCACTGCAAATGACTGTTCAACTAACACGATCAATGTTCAACCTGCAATGGCTACTACGGGCAATGCAAAAGCGTCAGATATTTTTACTCTTGACAGCATTGGCTGTCCAACCATTGATGCGGCAAGCACGGATTCATCGTCTCAAGTAAAGAGCGATGGTTTCATTGGATTGCTAAACACATTTGGATTGCCTGAACCTGAAATTGATGTCAGAAAGCAACATGTCATTGGCATGGGTCGAGATGTCAATGTATTGACCAGTGGCCGTGAAACACTGGCCGGTGGGAGCATGGAGTCAAACGCACACACCTTGAAGTGGATGAAATATGCACTTGGCGGCTGTGTTTCAAAGAGCGATGGCGAATTGTCTAGCATTAACAGTCTTTCAGGTGCAACCATATTAACCGAGAATCCATTGAACCTCAAAGACAGTGCAACTGACATTTGGGCGGTTCAAGCATATGGGTCAACCAATAAAGTGAATGTCACAGACCTAACGACACTAGGGGCGGCTGGTCTCGCCAGCCTCACTGGTGGTGCTGATGGTCAGACCATTCTCCTTGGTGCTAGGACTATTGCTACGGACACCGGGAATGTAATGGGTGTCGGCTCTTTTGCTACTTCCCATGCTACGGTTCCAACTGCCGGAATTATCAAAACTCTTGGCACTGACGGTAAAGTCTTGATCGGTTCATTCGCCGCTGGCATTTCAGCGGTTGGCGTGCCTGCTATGGGCGATGTAACTCAAGCAGGAGTGATAAACTCCGCTGATGTAGTCTTCGGTGCGCCCGACCTCACAGGGGGCGTTCAAGCCACTGGGACTGTCACTGCGACAGGAACATTAGACGCAATCGTAATCACTGAACCGGGTAGCGGATATACCTCCTATCCAACAGTGACAATCACTGTCACTAGCGGTGCTGGTTCCGCTTCATTTGCGGCATCCACTTCAGTCCTTGTTGATGCACCGGCTCACAAGACCGTTGCCGACATCGATGCGGGTGTGCAAGCACGAGTCAAACTTGTCGATGTCCCGGTCCAACTTCTTGGTTCGCCAACTGCGAGCATTGCTTCAGGCGATGTGTTTGTCAAGGTTAGTGCGACCCTAGGTGCGAAATACTCCGCTGGCGACTATATTCAGATTTACGACAAAGACACCCATTCTATTCCGGGTGCTGACTCAACACTGCCAACTGTGTTCAAGAATGAAATCCGCAGGATTATCGGCAAGAACAATGCAAACACCGAGTTGTATATCGAAGAACCATGGCTACTTGACCACATCGCCGCATCATGTGGCATTGAAAGAATGGGCTATGTGCATTCAACGGCTGGTGCTTTGACTGTCAAGGATGGTCGAAGAGGGACCCCAATGATTGGCACTGGTGGTGCTTTGGCCCATGGTGTATCTCACACATTATTCGGGCATACTCATGTTCCGACATTTATGATCGAACAGTCTTTTAGACAAACAAACGCAACTCCGGGCCGTGAACAAATGCTACGACTCTTCAATGGATGCAAAGTGCAATCCGCTAAACTAGCGGCTGATAGTGAAGGAGAATGCAAACTGACAATGGAGTATGAGGCAACACGCCACTACACGGATACTGTCAACAAGTTTGTCCCACACCGTATGTTTGAAAATACAGCGAACACTTTTGTCAACCGATTGGTTTCAGGTGTTGCAGTTGATGGTGAAAAGCCATACCTATTCCAAGACTTGAGCGTTGAAGCATTTGGCACACCTGTCCTCCGTGGGACTCAATTTGAGTTTAGTCTCGCCAACAACAATTCCGCTCGCTGGTATGTTCGTGGATTTGAAGGTCAAACGCTTGACGGTGATCAGGTTCAACACGGCGGAACACATCAGGCACTTGACATCACAGAAGCAATGAGAGAATACAAGTTTAACTTCTCGGCCATTGTCGAGGATGACCGCTATTGGACTGAAATGAGGACTAGAAAGCATCACACTAATTCAAACGACATCGTGTTCAGAATGAACAAGACAGGTTCAGCGGCTACAAGACAAAGCACAGTAATCACGCTTGAAGACTACACCATCGTCAAAGCAAATCATCCAATGCCTGATGACAAGGGACCAGTCACCGCTGAAGTTGAATGCATTGTCCGACACTTGAAGATTGAAGAAACTAATCCATATTATACCCTATGAGTTGATTATTATGCCTAAAACAGAAGACATGATTCACAAGCAAGCCCTAGATTCCGCATGGAGTCTGATGAAGTTTTACGGCTCATATGCACCGCATGGTCATCAAGCGCACGCTGATAATTTGAGGCGAGATTTAGAACATCTTGATGACCAAATTGATCAGCCAGTAGTGACGGAATATGAGCGAAAAGTGAGGAGCAACTTGAGGGACGAAAGAGCAAATATGCTAAGTGCTACATCAGGAAACCCCGACCTATATGACCGGAGAAAAAGAAGGCCCGGAGATTCAGAAGTAATGGCCCCCCGACCCGAACACTACGAAAGAGGTGCTTTAGACCCGTCTCATCCGAATTATGACAGGAAGCAGGGTTATGCCTTACCTGACAAAAACAGTGAAATGCGTGTTTCAACTAAAGACACGGTGAAGAACCCTGAACACGCAGAAGGAGAGAGCAGTATTAGAACAGAAGGAACGGGAGAGTCACCCATGGAGGGCATCCCTGAATGGCTGGTAAACCCCGGACAACGAGCGGATGAGATTCATCCCATGTTCTATGACCGTTTTGCTGATAAGGGAATGGAGTTAGAGAGGCCACAGCCACAAGGACAACTCCCCCCGCCCCGCAACCGACAACTGACCTATTCAGGTGAGTAAAATGCCAAAAACAGAAGCCATGATTCACAAGCAGGCATTGGACTCCGCATGGAGTCAATTCTTGAAGGGGGATTATGAGCAGGACATGCAACAACTTCAGATGCTTGGAGGTCAAGAAACCGCACAGGCGGTCTCGCAAAGCCCTATACCCGCCCCTTACAAAGGAGACCCTGAAGGCTGGGCGGAGGATTACATGTCTAATGCGGCCAACATGCAAGGGACTGTGGCCGCTAATGTAGGCGACCCCGATTTTCCTTTAGAATCACTGGGCAATATGCCTGAAACAGCGGCAACCGAAAGAATACAAGGGAGAGTCAAAAGTCATGAAGAAAGCCAGCGACGGCTAAAGGAATTACAAGCAATTGCCGATCAGATGAAGTTTGAAGGCCATCCTAGATTTCAATAAGAAGCGTAATGATTAAGCGTTATACCGTAGTGGGATGGCTATGCGACTATCAGGATTCGTGACATTAAACGGGGTAAGAACGCCCCTTGACTGGACAATTACAGGGACATCAGTGAATGCTGGCCCCGGACTAAGTGCCGATGAGGTAAAGGTCCATGTGTCATTGCCTGATTATACAAACTCAACCGGAACATCGGTAATGGCTGAAGCCAATGTAGTCGAAAACCCAACCGGAGGACTTTGGGATTTGACTGTTACCGACCTTCGCCTTATGCTGAAGGAGAAGGGATTGCCTATTTATGGCAACAAAAAGGATTTGATTGAGCGTTACGAAAGTGCTGAAACAGAAGGAAACTCGACAGAAGCCCCGGCTGAAGCCCCGGCTGAAGAAACTGTTGAAGAGGTGGAAGACGATGCAACAGGATCAGAATAATCATCGGTTTGTATTGAGCCGCAGTGCCAATCGTCATGAGGTGGAGACACCTGATGGCACATTGATTGTCTATGTTAAACCACTATCATGGATTGAACAGCAGGAGGCAATGTCTCAATTCGTTGACTTCAAGGTTATTGACGGTGAGGCATCGCCTTCAATCGACCTCGGAGGTTACTGGCGTTATGTGTTAGCACGATGCGTTGACAGAACAGAACCAGCATTGAGCAAACAAGACCTATTCAATCTAAAACCTGAAGTTGGCAACGCCATCCAAGCGGTTCTTCCTTCATTGACGGACATCATGCAACAGTTTGCATCCGGCGGTGAAGCAGACCCTTTGGTATAACCTTCTCCGATTTGATAGATTACATTTCATCTGATGGCGAGAAGAATCCTTTTACGCCTCCACAGCAGACAATTTTGGCTCATAAGACCGTAACTTTTGCTCTCGGTTCTTATTTCAAATGTCCACCACATTCTTGGGACGATCAATCGCATGAGAGCGTTATGCTTGATTTTATATTCATGCGTGCCGCACAGGATATAACCAAGTCTGAAATGGATAAAATGCACAAAAACATGAGTAAAGGGGCGAATAATAAAAGTGGGCGACCACTACGCACTACTAGCGACGAGGACTACTTTGAGCGAGTAAATCAGCAAATGAGGGAATAAAATGGCGGAAGGTGCATCGGCGGCAACAAGTGAAATAGCGGCGGCAAGCATTGCTATTGGCGGTTTCACTAAGAATGTCCAATCCGCCGCTCTTTATACCAAGATGTATAACAAGGCATTCGGCCCATTCTATGACCTGTGGATTAAGTCAAAACAGGTAATGGCAACAGCCACTGAAGTCATGGCTGATGTCAGTGAGGCGTTTGAAACCATGGACGAAGCCGCCGCACCGATCACCAAAACAATTGGCATGTTGGGTTCGGGGATGACCAAAATTGTAATGACATTCACTATGGCCATAGGTATTGGCCTCGCTTTAATGATGGCGTTGGGTCTTTTAGGGGGCGGAATGGGCGGCTTTGGCGATATGCTCCCCGGTATTCAAGACGCTTTAGGGGGGATAATTGATAATTTCATGAGCATAATAGGCTCGGTGGGGCAATTGATTGGGATAATCATGGGGCTAGACTTTATGCCCATAATAGAACCTTTGATGGCCGCAGGGATGGTCATATTTGCGGGTATTATCCAAGCATATACCATGTGGACCACCATAGTTGCCGCAGTAATAGAATCGATTGTAATGATATTTCAACACCTGTCGGATACTGGTGCTTTACAGGGGATGATTGATGCGATTGGTGGTTTAATGGAGGCGGTAATGTTCGCCTTTGGCATCGTATTCGGGGCATTAAACAATGTAGGTGTTGACTTCGCAAGTGTAACATCATTCATTACAGGGGCAATTAGTGGCTTTGTTGACTTCCTCATATCCAGTGGCATAATTGATTTCATAGTTGAAATAGGTATGATGCTCTTTGAAGTGGCGGCTATTGTAGTCAGGGTAATCGGAGTTATCATAGCCATTGTCGTTTATCTCGTGGCGTTTATCATTCCGTTCCTTATGCCCCTGTGGTTTGGTTTCAAGTTAGCATTTCAAGTTGCAGTTGCTCTTTTCATGTTCGTAATGAGAGTTATAGTCAACATTATCAGAATCATTGTAGCGGTTTTCACCGGGGACTGGGGTAAGGTTTGGGACTTGATCGTAGGCTTCGGTGATATATTCATAGACACCTTTGATGCACTTTGGAGTTATGTCGAAGGATGGGTTGATGACATCATGGACTTCTTATCCCCTATTGTTGATACGATAGAGGGAATTGTTGACGGCGTTGGCGGATTCATCGGTGGAACGGCAGACTTTGTGGGTGGACTTTTCGATTCGGGCGGTGTATCCCGTGGACCTGATTCAGGATATTTAGCCACGCTACACGGGACCGAAGCAGTTGTCCCTCTTCCTGACGGCAGTAGCATCCCAGTCACCGTGAAAGGTATGGGCGGCGGCGGCGGTGGTGACACCAACAACATCAACATCTCCGTCAGTGGCGGGGGCAATGCTCGTGAAATAGCCGACAAAGTAAGTCAAGAGGTTCAAAGAGCATTTAGAACGAGGTCTCGTTCAGGCGGATATGGGAGAGGTGTAATGTAATGCCCAAGATTCAACTCATTAGGAGAGACGGCAGTGTCATTGAGTTAGAAGCCGAGGAGATTGCATTCAGTTTTCAAAGGATGGTTGCTGTTCATGCATTACCTGTCTTAGCAACTCGTGCCGCTCTTGACCTAAATCAAACAAACATCATAATCAAAGTAACTGGCATTCTATCAGACGATTCAAACGGTTCTGCTGGCGTTGGTTCTTCTATGATGCTTGACCTGTCCCTGTCGGGTGGGTCCTCACTTGGGTCAACATGGTTTGGTTCACTTAGGACCCCCTCGTGGAATTATGCAAAAGGTTTGTTGTTTGGAAAAGAGGTTGTCGCTTCAACGGCTGGCCAATTAGCCGCCGGACTCAATGAAAACTTTACTATCCGCTTCACTAATGGCGCAGTGGCTAATACAATCGCAAACAAGTCGATTATCAATGTCGATGTCTCTTCGACCACCGATACTGAAACCGTGGCAACTGCGATCAGACTGGCACTAAATGCCGCATCAATACATGTTGGTTCTATTCCGGTTTTATTCACATCTGAAATGACAGTGGCTCAAGGTTTAGGGCAGGCTGATGCTATTTCGTATCACGCACAGAACAGCGTCGAAGGTAATTTCACGACAGGTGAAAAGATTACCCTGTCAAATGTAAAAACAGGGTCACATAGCAATCATACTGTCATCAAACAGTCAGATTCGACCATTGGCGGTGCTGGCCAAGACTGGCCAAATCCATTCCTCATATCCAACCTCACGGGCGGCGTGGCCGCATTGAAAATGACAAAAGGAGACAAACTGCAAGACCTGATGAATATGATTTCAAACCCTAGTCCCGGCGGTGCGCTCATCAGCCCACAGGTTCTGACGGGGAGTCTTATCGATTTACCTGACTCCATTGCTTCAGTTGATACTGCCCAATTTTTAAGAATAAGTGAAAGTAAAGCCGTTCAAAAATACATTATAGGAATCAGGATTCCTTACGAGTCGATCATTTCAGACCCAAACGGGCAACAAGTTTTGAGACAATTCTTAATCCCTGCGGGTCCGGGGACCGACTTTTCAGCGGAGTCCAACACCTCCGTGTATGACCCAGTTGACATTGTAAACGGGGAAACGGTCAGGCCAAATCCCTTCTTACAACAGGGTATTGCTATCCCAGCAATCGTAACCTCATTTGACCCATCATATTCAGCAGGTGATTCTGTATGGAATTACGACCTTTCGATGGCGGCGGTTGAGCAACTTGTGGGACTGTGATATGAATGGGTGTTCATCGTTTTTATGGCAAGTCTATTCGTATGAATGGCACTACTGATGGCTTAGTCGTCCCAACTGGGGCATTCAAAGAACGGGGTGTAAAGAAGAATAGACCTGCTTATTCGTTTTCGCCCACCACCGAATATAGTAATTCGACAAGAACGGGGCGTGAACATATCCCGAATGAAACAAATCCATTGAACACACTTAGAGGGGCTTTCACCATAGACGCTTATGTGGTTCCTGACATGGGCGGGATGGTGGTATCCAAAGACGGCCAGTTTTCACTACAAGTTGGCAACCCGTTTGGAGTATATGACCCTGTAAATGGGACTCAAGCGGGGCCTATCTCATTCACAATTATATCAGGTGGCAATTCTTTTACAGTCGAAACCAGTTTTTCAATTGACACATTCCTCCCATCAACCATGCATAAATATGGAGACAACCGGCTTAAGCCACAGGACTACACATTCAATAAGCAACCACTTATGATGGTTACAGCACAGTTTAATACCCATGGCCTCAAACTATTCATGAACACTGCTTTAGTCGCTGAATTGTCATTTGGGGGGGACTCACGACTAATGGACCAAAAGTCTTCAGACCTTTTCATTGGAGGCAAAGGAGGAGAATATCGTGGCCTGATCGAAAGCATTCGTATCAGCCGTGGAACAGTGGCCCCTAAACTTGAACCTTTGACAAACATTGACGAATGCATTGGCTTTTGGGATTTCAATGATGACATAGAGATTCCTGATGTCAAGTTTTTCAGTAATTCAAAGTCAGGGAGTGCAACTCAAGGGAGGGATGGACCCGGAACCGATGATGGTATGTTTGACATACCTCTAGTAATGATTGGTTACGATTTCAAAACAATTGGTGTCGCTGGGAACCCGTCAGGCCTCGGAACCTTTAGAGTGAGGGAATTGCCTCGTAACCTTTCAACCACAGAAGACATATATTCAGCAACGGAGAAGTTGGCATCCTTATTCACTGGTATTCCTTTAGAAGAAATAAGAGAACAGTCATGGTATGTTGGAGGGAACCTGTTATTCTCCTCCGAGACTACTGTAACAGGCGGTCAAAGCAATTCTAATGTATTTGATTACCTTGACCCCGCAGGGTCTTTACAGGGAATCCCTCAATCAAACCTAAACTTGATCATAAATCATTCAGGGACTCACCCTGACACTAAATATCACAAAGGTTCAACGGGTTCACTACGGATGCCATACATGGACCCCACGACCACCCCAAGCAGTGAATTGTATTTGGTTGAGAGAGTATTAGCGAAGGGGGTTGACACTGATTTAGACCCAATGACGAACCCAACTGAAAGAGTCAGGGTGATTGGTATTGATTTCACCCAAAATGTGGTTTTATGCGTGTCCACCCATGCCGCTAGTGATGAAACCGCCAACGGTTCAAGCGGTATCGGCGGCGTTGAAAACCGACCCGGATTTTCTAGTTTCAAGTATCACCATGATGACGACACCCCTGTTTGGATTTGTCTAGGCAATGGAGATTTGGTTTTCGATGACGGAGAGAAAAAGACAGATTTGGTCACAAATCCGGGCCAAAAAACACGACCAAAGGACGCATATACTCGTGCTGTGTTTTCACAGGGCCAGCGTTTTAAGGATGTTTCAGGGAATAAGAACGAGGCTTTTTGGGTTTCAATTCAAAGTCGATCACCCAAGGTAATACCCTCGCACCTTAATCAGCCACAGATGTGGATGTCTGCGGGGGATACAAATTACAACCCGGCGGGTCAGGACCCCCCAAAAAAGAATCTCATTTTTTGGCATAATGCCGCTCATAAACTGTATTACAGTGGTGTTTTTTGCAGGCATTTCAAAGACCTTTCAGGCAACAAGATGGACTTCTTTGGAGATACAAACGGCGGGGATTGGGCGTGGGAGTCTAGTAACACCCTATTCAATGGGCAACCCTGTTACAAAGTCCAAGGTTCCTCCGTAAACGGTAAGGTCTTAGTAAATGGCGGGTCATCGACAACAAATAAACTCACGACATCGCCAACTGATTCATACACTATTTTTATGATGATAAACCCTGTTTACGACATTACATCAAACCTGCGTGTCTTTTCGGTTCAGGGAGGGACCAACCTCACTTCACTTGATTACCTCCTCCCGACAAATAGCAGAACCTTTTCAAATGCGTCAGCCGGAGTTATACCGCCCGCTCTCCCGATTCCCTCCGCCAATCAAACACAATTGCTTTGTATTCGGATTAGTGGAACGGGAGTCACGAGTAAAGTCGAGGAATGGACGCACGGGGTCAAGTTGGATAACCAAATTAGTGATGGTTCGATTGCGACGGCTGTTGACTTTCACGATCAGATATTCAGTTTATTGGGCAATGCAAGTGCGGTTGACCCCGCAACAGGTCTTGCTACAACCTCTAATTTTGGTGCAGTGACGGACTTTAGAATAGCCGAATGGATGATTTATGATAAAGCGTTATCAGATACTGAAATGGTCGAGGTAAACGCTTATTTCCTTGAAAAATACGGAGTGATTTAGATGGCGTTTGCTTTTACAAAACAACAACTCCAACAACTTGAACCTACGCTGTTCCCTACTATATTCACGGAATACTTCAGTCGTATTTTCATGTCAGCCGAGGCCCCTCATCAGTTGCCGGTCAACTGGGCGGAATTGAATGATGATGTTTTTAGAGATATAGTCAGCACTGACCTCACACATCTAGGGCATTGTTTGGGCAGTTTAGCCGCTTACATGGTCGATGAAGAATCAGGTCTTGGAGTCCCCCCCGCAGAAGCGGCGGGAATGATTTCAGAACAAATTGGCAACAGCGCATTCGCAATAGAGGAGTTGGAGGTTCGGTATTCATCCGACTCCACCTCGCCTGACAAAACATACCTTTCACATGCCGTTCCTTCAGTTGGAGGGAACCCCCAAGATAAATCAAATTGGAACATTGCTAATGCTGAATCTCTCTTTATGCTGGACCCTGATGCTATAATGGCGGCGTTAATGACAGGCACTTACAATTTTGAGGGGGGCGAAGGACCACCTGAACCACCTGAACCACCTGAAGAACCCGAAGAACCACCTACATCCACACCTGTAACACCCCCTATTGGCCCTGACCCCGAAGAACCGTTTGACCCCCCTGAACCCCCACCCGAAGAACCTTCACCGCCACCCTATGCTCCGAGTGCGCCCGCAAGCCTTGGTATGAAAGTAACCGACGACACGGGAGTCCTGATCGAACCCGATTCGGAATTGACCTATGGGGCGATGGGGGGAGTAACATCATATTCAATTGTTGAAGGTGAGTTTTATCTCAAATCATTGCCCCAGCCTGATGCTCAATATGTGAAAAAGACGGTTCAAGGAATATCGGACACTTTCACTTATGAATCAGATGACCTCTCTCTTAACAGCATCATAAACGAAAGCGATATGGTGAAAGTAACTGAAATGGTGTATCAAGGTGAAGTAAATCGTGTTATGAATAAGTCTTCATCTGTTGTTGGCACTATGGGTCTAGCCCCCGCCTCTCCATATAACAGGGTAATTAGTGAATACTCATCAGGAGCGTTTCAACAAGTTGGAGCGGGGGGTTACAATTTATCCTCATCCACCTGTGATGACATCATTGCTATTGCAGTTGATGACATCAAGCCTTTCATGTTAAAGTCATTAGACATAAACCATAACGCTCAATTTAGAGAGCATAAAACAGGGAATTACATTGGCCCAAATGAAACAGTGAAATATATCCCTACAAACGAGGCTTATATCAAACACCTGACTCCTGACAAAAACACAAGAGTTGCTTTGATCACAACCCCCGCATATTTAGTCGCAAATGGTGTCCCTCCAATCATCGAGGTTCATTATGACGCTATTGACTTGACGGGCGAAGTTGTTGCAGGGACGGGTATAGCAAACCCGCACACTGTTGTAAATGATTACGCCAAGCCTTGGATTACAGGAGACGGTCAGCATAAAGGGCATTTAGTTGTCAGAAAAACATTCCCAGCGGGAAGTCAAGCCTATGAAATGTCAACAGGGGCAATCAGGCCACTTGCTGACCTTCTAAAGAGGCCTTGGGATATTTCAGGGGCAACACCAGCCGCATCTGAAATTGGTTTTCAGATTATTGCACCCGGCGGTATTGTATCGATACCCGCTAAAAATCTAAACAAGCCACTAAAATCAAATGTGTTGACTTCGGCTCCTAGTGGTGAAATAACTCCTTCACCCTTTATCAACCTTGATGACTGTCTTGTCAATAATCGATATTCATACCGAGGATTTGGCCGTCCAAAGGCAATACCCAGCACGGTGGTCCCCGACCCTGACACTTCGGCGGATTACCACCTTCTAAGGGTGTCATCGAGTGCGGGGTCATCAGATTACATCAAAAAGAAAGAGAGCAGTGTGTTCTCGTCGGCATCAAATAGAGCGTTTGATGTCATTGATAACGACATTACCAGTGAAGAGTTGCTAGTCTTGGTTCATCCGACTTCAAGAGGGATTGGAGGCGGTTTAGACGGTTTGATAACTGAACCTTCAAACCCTAGCGAGTCTCACCTCGTTCATTTGGAATATACCCTCATGAAAGGACGAATCGAAGAAATTGAACCGGGGACTAGCACTTCTGCGAGTGCGGGTATAACAGTTAGAGGCCGCTCTTTACTCATGGATTTGTCCGATCAGAAAACAGAAAGGGACTTCAAATTGTCGGAGGGGACCCCCCTCAAAGAGATTGGTGATTTAGGCACGCCAACCGTTTCATTGTCATTAGGAGGTCCGGGTCAGGGGGCTATTGATGTAAAACCTTCACGAATACAACACCCTATTTTCCCCGGATGGAAGGACAGGATAGTTGGGGCGGGGAATGCATCTGTAAGAAACGATAAACAGTCCTCAACATATTATGCATCGACAAGAGCATTGGTTGAATTGCCTCTATTCCCTTCGATGTTTTACGATACAAAGAAGATTCTTTATCCCGATGCTGACAATCAACCATTGCCAACAGAAAAAGGATTTGGCATGACCATTGATTGCACGATGACGGCAATGAACCGGCCTGAAATGAAGAATCAAGAGGGCCGTTTTTCTATTGACTGGGGTATTGACGCATATGCGTCCTCTTTTGAAGTTACAGACTCAATTTACAAGCATTCCTTACCCACTGGCGACGGTGGTCAGCCCGGTTTGACCGTATCGACTTATGGGGCATTGGCTGAAGTGGCCCGCCACCGTCCTTTGATCAGATGCCAACGCCCAAGCGTTACAGCGGTTGTTGAAAGCGTTGATGGACCTTCTAGCACGATTACCGTGGATAATGCGGATGGCTGGGACTCTTTATCAGAATTAGGATTACAACTAAACGACTTGCCATTGACAGGCATACATTGCATAACAATTGGAGAGGGGCTACTTGGAGGTAAAATGGGTTATGTTGCCAAGGTTACAAGAGTGGGGAATACCTTTACTATTGACGCACTTTGGTCGATGTCAAAAACAGACCGTATAACGGAGGCATCGTCAATTGCGGCGGCGAGTTTGAATGACATTACTCCGGGGATGACTGTTGTCTTAGGCGGTTATGTTTGTATGACCTCCTTGGCAACAGACTCGTGGAATCTAGCGGTTTCGGCTCACAATTCTCATACAAAGGAGGACATCGCTTATTCAATTGCACATAAAATTGGGTTTTTGTTTGGACGGGGAGTTTCAGCAACAGGGGGCCAAGACATTACTCGTGACGAGACAAATGTGAACAAGTATTGGCTAAGAGGGGTTCCTTCTATGGAGGCTTTTGATTATGATTGCGATGAGGCGTTGTATTCCTTTTCTGATCGCCCGCTGGTTTTGGGTGTCGATTGTAAACCATCGGCTTTGTCTCTTCAAGGCAAATCTAGCGATGGACTTTCAACAAAATACATTAGGCCTATGGATTTAGATTTCAATGGAATAGCAACTACAAAGAAGGACTTCAATTCATGCTTTGATGAAGTAATCAGAAAAATCAACTTGGCGGCTCACCCCGCCGCTAAAAACGACATCGGGTTCAGTGCTTTTGACGCACCAAATCATTTCGACCTCGACCACCTTGGAGAGGGTAACACCGGCTCTCATATGGGCTATGTGAGGGCTTTTGAAGGTAAAGAAGTTGAAAGTCGAAACGGCGAAAAGGGCAAAACAATTGTAATTCACAGCACCATACCGGGGGCTACGGCTCGTAACTTCGCAATATGGTTGGATAACAGAAGCCCATACCCCTATCAGCCGGTTGCGTGTATTGGTTCAGGGGGTCTATTGGCGACAAATAGCCTTCATTATCAAGCAAACTCATTCCCTGCACCTTTACCAATCGGTTCTGATGGTGAAACCTTTGTTCCTATCACTACATTTACCGGCGGGTCTCATGGGCGTTTACTTTCACCATATAACGAGCAGATTCGGTCTTATACAGGGGTCGGCCAAACAATTGTAACAACAACGATTCAACCGACTCTTAGTGATGATGACGAGGACACGACAATAACAGGCGATTACATCAAAATGGTGGTCCCAAGAAGGCCTACAACCGGACAGACGATGTTTGGGAGTCTTCACGCATTGGCAGGTTTCAATGCCGCCAACTCCCCCCCGATAGACTATATCGCTGTTGATAATCGTGCATATGAAGGCCTTCTGACGCTTGGCTCGGAGATCAGTGCGGCAAATAGAGGGATTGGCAGGGTAAATGGCAGGATGTTTTGGTTTGAAGGAATTAGTCAGTTGAGCAACAAAGGATTGAGAATTACAAATGGCGTTCTCCTGCGAAATATCACCCCATGGGTTGAAATTGAGAAGTTTTACGACAGTCTATTCATTAAAGACAGTTTAGGGGTTGAAACAGACGCTCTAGGATTGAGCGTGGAGATACTTTGGCCATTGGTCAACTCAAAAGGAATCCTATTCTTTGGAGGCGGGCATACGGGGGTGATGGTCGATGTCAGCGATGGTTCTTCAAACGATTATAGCGACTCATACAGGCATCACTACTCAAAAGGTCCCACCGGCTTCGCAGGAATGCAAAACTTACATGAAACGAATAAGGCTTCAGCGGTCCTCGACTTTACGCTGATTAAAGACCACGATACGATCAATGAAAACTCATACATAGGGTTGCATCATAAATCACGAATAAGACCATCCACTGGTCAACCTATTGACGATTGCTTGTTATACCTTTCAATGGTCGAAGAGAACCCGTTGCCCTATGCGGCGAGTTACACGACTGAATACACTGCGGCATATCCTCAAAACGATGAAACTGTGTTAAAAGAGGAGATTTATGGTCGTTATCAAAAGTTAAGCGTTCCCGCAGGAAAAGCAACGCTGACAGCAACTTCGCCCACAGGCCACACTAAGTTTAGGCCTATTCAATTCATAGGACATACAGGTGCGGGGCCATGGCCAACCACCGGATACCCATACTTGGTGTGTCATGACTGGGACAATACGGGTGTCGGAGAGGCCTTTGCATCCCTGCCTCACCTTGGGCCTAGAAGTGGAATTGGAGGCGAGATTTCATCCGAGGTGAATAGGCCGCTATCAGCGTCGAAGCCATTTACAGTTTCATTCTTTTTTATGTCAATAAATGGTGGACCGGATGCGATGTCAGGGCCAATAATTCACGGAATTGATGCGAGTGGTTTACCTTGGGGGGTTTCGATGGGGGGTGCAAATACCTCGGCTTTGAATCAAGAATACAACTTTGCGTTGCACTATGCCGATTTAACCAGCGGCCAACCTAGATTCGCATATGTTGATGTTGCCGCATATATGGCCGCTCACGGAGGTTCGCCGTTATACATTACAAATAATGAATGGCATCACTGTGTTTTCGTTCATGACGGCAACCAATCAGGCTTGTCAATGGCTACTTGTAAATTGATCATCGACGGAGTTGATTTATCGGCGTTCTTGGTGACAGACCAAGATGCTCTCTATGATGGCACTGCACCAAATAGTCGCACAACAACATCAGGTGGCTCAAAATACCCTCGGCATGAACATCAAGGCTCACCAACATCCGAGGGAGTTGCTGACCATCCTTATGTCCCATTGGAAAACGGACAACCATCGACAGTTGACCCTACGAAAGGTGTCAGGGGGAATTGCATGGCTACTGTTGGCGTTGCCTTACACGGTGCGCCCCATAATGGGTCTCACTATTTCGATCAGGCTCCGAGCGTTATTGGCTCCTCGACTTATGGGACTCCTCAAGTTGTTCCGGCCACCGATGGTCATAACGATGTGGGTCCGATATTCCTGAAGAATGGTTCGCTGGCCCATATTGGCGTGTGGGACCGTGCTTTTACGGTTTTAGAAGCGCAAGGATTGTATGCATCTAGGTTAGTGTGGTAAATATGGCGGGATTGGCGGATAGGGGGTTCATGGACCGTAAACAGGTCTATCCCGCATCGATTCAACCGCTCGGCGGTCCATCGGGATACCCCGCTTCAGGGTGGTTCTCTATGCACATCACCTATCCCGATACTGAATATACCGACGAACATTCCGCTTCGGGAACAGGGGGGTGGCAATACGGAATAAACACCCAATCATGGCGGCAGGGGCTTCAGGTTCTGATCAAAACCTGTATGGCAAATGCTGGCCCTGCTTCAATACCCGCCCAGCCAACAAGTGACACTACAAATGTAATCATTGTTGACCTAGCCGCATATAGTTTGGCAAACGGCGGAGGTTATAACCTCGGTTCTGAAGAAGCGGCTAGAGTAATTGCGGCTAAAATTAACAGCCAGCGGGTCAGGCAAGTTGGCGAAAGAGGAATGTCTAGGTATTTGAGGGCTAGATATGTCAATATGGCTGGACAAAGTGAATACATTGGACAATCATTTTCAGCACCTACAACTTCAAGGCTAAGAATCCACTTTAGAGATTTATTTCAAAATGCGGGGCCATCTGATTTACCTCCAAAGGGTGAGTTTACCGTCCAAGCAGGCGGTGCATTACCGGGTGATTCAATCGATTCAACTCATTCGCCATCACACAGCCCTGTGGCGGGGAGAACCTACACCTATGACTCATGGCAACCAATCCGAGGTTGGGGTAAAGATGAGTCCAATTTTACCAGCGCATACGCCGCAACTCTCCACGATTTAGGTCCCGCTATTGATTTGATCGGGGTCAAAGACAAACTCTTGGGAACCACGATGGATACCACCACTTTGATTGAAAGCACTGGTGCAACTGGAACGGGGACGAGAGTAATATCGGAGTTGACCCTGAAAGCCGCACCAGCACAGCATACAGTTGTAATCTCGTGGGAATCGACAAATCCCTCCGCTAGTGGCGGTTATTGGGCCGGTGCGAATGGTGGGCCTGTGGTTCAAGGTCTTGGTCAAACATTACCCGTTTGGCATTTGACCGCTAAATCATTGGATGGGGGCAATATGGGGTTGCCCGCTTTGAATTATGAATCAAAGGGTGGGACTCCTGTGATGCATACACAGAATCATGGTTTTTGTCGGTTCAGCATAGAAGGACTAAACTCAACGCTACTGCCGTCTATACCCCCTCCTGACTTTACAATTACAGAACCAGCAATCAGTGGCATGACAGCGGCAAATCCCGATACATTCCCTGATATTAACGGAGAAACACATTTGATGATTGCGAAAATGGAACACGGGACAAAGCAACCGACTTCAACTGATGTAAATCAAAAGAACATAGTGCTTTATGAAGGTAAAACGATTAACGAAGGCGCAACTAATTCAAATCAATTAGAAAATGGTGATGGCTTTGATAGACTTTCAGGTATAACCGACAACTCCGCTCTTGATGCCGCTCGTTTAACCCTCATCAATGACCAAGCATCTTCAGGTTATGCTGGCGAAACAGGGGCTAAATATAGCCAACCATTTTTCGTAAAACGCCCGATCAACACAGAAAGAGTTGAAGGACTCACCATCACAAATGAAGAAATGGTCTTTGAAGACATTGAAGTCGTTGATGATTCAGGTGCGGTTCTTGTTTTGCCCGGAGGTTCGCCCTTTGGAACAGTAATCAGGGATTTTGTTGTTGAAAACCAGTCTTTTGATAGTGAAACTGGTCAGGAACGGATTGGCCCGTCATCAAGCAATGGAAAGTCAACTCCAAACTTGAGGCTTACATTGCCTTCGGCGGAGGAGATACCGGGCGGTATATTTGTCCGGTCATCTCATGACCGCATTCAAGCACATTCAAACAAAACATGGGGGATGGGTGGAATTGCCCCTCCTGAAGAACACGACCCCGGCCATTTGGAATCAACTTTCATGTCAAGAGTTGCTACTTTGTATGGCAGGGACGAGGGAGAGTTAGGGGTTCGTAATACTGCGACGGAGGGAGCAATAGAACAGGGGCATGTATCTCAATTCGATACACATGACCGCATGTTGATTTTTCACTGTGAGCGTTTACTACACCCCGATATGGTTTCAACACAGGGAATTGCTACGGATATAACGCCCGGTGCGGTCCCCAGTGGAACCACTAGGATATACTCCGCACATCGGATTACAGACCACGCTGAAAGAGGTTCCGTGTTGCCAATGACAGCGAATGGTGCGGTCCAGCCGCTTACGGTCCCACATGCTAGGTTGAGGTTTGGGAGGCAGGGGCATTCATTTGTAACCCCCTTGACTCATAGAGGCACTCCTTTTGCTATGAGACGACAATTGCATAGAAGTCATGGTTCAGCATACACGCTGATGTTTGAGGCTGAAACCGAGAACAAACATCACGCATTTCAACAGGCTAAACCACCAGCATCAGGTGCGGCAGGCTCAAAGTTTGCTTTGGACAGTATTGAATTGAAAGGAGTTGCTGGATATGCGGGAGCGACTGGTTCATTCTCCGCTGATGGATTGCCATTAGAAGAAGCGACTATTGGTTATGGCCGTGAAACCCGTGAGACTGTTTTGTTAGCGGCATATGCACACCAATTCAATAACCAAGATGGTAAACAGATTGATTGGTTGATCGCACCGGGTCAGGAACATACTAATGTTGAAGGATTTGTTGAGCAGGTCGCATTTGGTGAGCCAGTCACCGATTTATCTGTTTCAGGCATTTCCTCGGCAACGGATATTCAATTCAAATACACCGATGGGAATCTCCATATTCCTAATTTCAGGAACCGTTATACCGCCGCATCAGAAATGATGGTCAATGGTTTCATGATCGGTGACTATCAATTGTCAGGGGGCAGGCCTGAACCGGCTATGACTCGACTGCTAAAACACATGCATGACCCTGCGACTTCAAATATACTGCCAGCCGTTTATGAAGAGGTTCAATACCTTGTAAGAGGTAGCGAATGGGGCTGGATTAACCCCCGTGTTGCCACCGAATTAGCAACAGTCCCACCTTTGTTTGTTCACGACCCCGATTACACTAACATGATGACTATCGATTTTGCTTCTGAATGGGACAGGGGGATTTTGAAAGAAACGGACACGAATACTGGTGCGAAACCTGATGCGTTCCTATGCCACTGGCTCGCTGAATACGGACATCCGGCAATAACGGGTTCTGTCCGTGAACACTTTATGATGTTCAGATACCGTGAAGCCGGTATGCCAAGAGCAATGCAATTCCCTGCAACAAGAGGTTTGCTTTTGAGAAACCATTCAAGGTTGGATTTAACAGAACAAATCAATAGAACATCATACACCGCACAGTCAATCTTTGACTTACTAGCAGGTGCGCCAAATCCTAATTACAGGTATGGTCAGATGAGGCCAGCACAGAAGTTTGAGCGCATATATGCGTTGCAGTGGCTTCAGTCATACGGGTTTAACGGCTTGAATGCGGGCGGGCATGGCGTGGGGACTTTGGAGTCCGGTTCAGCGGTCATGATGGGTAATACAACCGTAAGAGAAGCAAGAGGAACCATGATGTTGCCCAAAGTTTACAACGGGGAGAGATATACTCGTGGTGAAGGAATTGGAGACAGCATAAACCCCTACAAAACTACACTTGGAAAATATAGTGTGAAACAAGGTTCAGGCTTCAATATCAAACATCAACTGTATCTAGGACTACAACCAATGGTTGGTTTTGATCATGGAAGGCGTTTACCTGTTCGTGCTTGGGGAGTAAGAACAGCATCGAATGCAGTTGACATGTTAGCGGGAGACCCTATGGAGACTGAAACTTCACAGGGTTCTATCTTTGGTAAAGGTCGTTTTGATGGGGGCCAACATGACTCGGTGGCATTAGCCGCAACATACCCCGGATATATGTGGAGTAACACGGATGTTGGGGGTGTTGAAAGGTCTTCTCCTATTGGCATTATTTTATCAGGACACACCATTCAAGGAAGCCCTATGACCTACAATAGCAGGCTTAGTAACGAACCAATTACCTCATTTAGTGATGAACCTTTAGGGATTGGTCGTTCTTTTGGTTTGGAATCCGCTGGTGTTTTCAAGCCGGTTCACATGCCCGCCGGTATGTGGGTCGATGAATATAATGCGGCTCATACCGCCTTGAATCAAGTGCCGGTTCTTAGTAAAGGAGGCGACCCCTTAATCCCGTCTTTCGATGAAACTGGGACTGGTTCAGATTCGATTGCTACTGTTCAAACGACAAACTTTGGGTCGGCTTGGCATCTCATAGGCAATGCGCTACATACCAACTCCAATGATGCCTTAGCAACTGGTTCATTCCCATCTAGTGGCTGGGGTTATGACTCGTCTTTGACAGCAGGACAGGACATATTGCCCACACCGCTCGCTGAAATAGCCGACCATAGGCAGGTATCATCAAGGTCCGAGCCTAGGATGGGTCTGATCATTACAACCACTAAAGAAGAAACAATTGAAAAGAATAGCAATTATCTGATTACCTCAACAAAGGCGGCTTCTTTGCATTCTGATTTAATGGTTGGACAGCAATACCCAATCACCCCCTCATACATGAATAAGTTGAGAACGGCGGTCAAATGTAATACATTAGGGACGGTTGGAGTCCCATTCACGGTCTCCAATACCCCTCACACAACAGACATTCTTTACGGCGACAAACCAATTTTTTCAGTCGATAATAATGATTCAAAGGGTGAGCCTGATGCCATATCAGACACTATCAAGGCATCGCCATTTGCTGGTGCTAACGATATATGGAACATCCGAGGAGGGGCTGATTTACCGCCTTGGGGTGGTGTATTCATTCTAAGAAAAACCTATTTGAATCGTCAAAGTGAAGGTAGTCTTTCAACAGTGAGCAATACTCTTGCGGTTTCAGGGACCAAAGGGTCAACATCACACCCCACAAGGACATTTGTTGATTACATAGTGAGGCCATTTAGACCATCGAAAATGTATCCCTTCGCCCCAAATGGAGCCGCACTTGGACAGGACGGCTACATGTTGGGTCCATTGCCGCTAGATACGGGCGACCTCTCCCAGCCATCCGACAACTTCTATCATAGAGACAAGAGATACGGTATTTTTGAATTGAATATGAACAAGCCTCAAGGTATGACGGAACCGATCATGTCAGCGGCTGATAAGTTTGTCATTGAATGGCCGGACCCAAATAATCATGATGTAGTGTATCACCTCATTCCTTCAACAGCAATGCTTGAGTTTTTCAAATCAGATGCAAACAGAATTGACCCCGATGGTCAGGTATATTCTCAAATTGAACCACGCTATTCCCAATCGACACACCCCGGAGGTTTTGAAGTAATCAGTCAAAGTGAAACAAGATACTCCGACTCATCATCAAACATTGGCGGAGACCATGCGGCTCAACAAAGGCCAAACGAGGCTGTCAGAAAGCAGTATATCGACGGAAACAGGAATTACAATCGTGTTGAAATAAAACGATACTACTCGATTGGTTCTGATTACTACATGGTTGTTAGAGATGCCTCAATGTTGCCTGATTCAGGAGACCTAGTGTATCCGGGGTATTCAGGTTCAATACATTATACCTCAAAGAACAAAAATATATTGAGCATAAGCGTTGTTGCTAATACATCGCCATTACTAACGAATGGGGACCTGCCTGCTGGACATACTTGGGATGGGACCACCCTGTTTTATGCAAGAAAGACATTTGGGACTTCAGCAAGCACTAATACAAAGAGATACCCCGTATCCGATGGTTCGCTTGGACAAGCCACCATAAGCCTCACCAAGACCTATCCTCTTCTCCCTTCATTGATCGACAACGCTATTGTTTTGTCGGAGTATCAAGCCACCTCATTGTATAAGCACGATGGAACATCCGCTACAAGAACCGGATTGTCGTATAAAGGCCTGACGACATATAACCCCGACGATTTCATTATGATGACTCAAAGAACCTTCAATATCGAGGATGGTCCTAATCAAGGTCGAATTAGTGCCACCGATAGAAGCAACAAACTAATGATAGACTCAAGAGAAGTAACCTCCAACTTTTTCCCGCCTTACATATTCGATAGCGAAGGGCAAAGGTGGAAGGTTGACAAGGTAAAAGACGACCTTGGTGGCAAATATGTGACTTTCAAGAATATGGATGGGTTGACCCTGACCGACTCCGGTCTTGAAGTGGGCAATGTCTTTGCAGGCCAGTATGCTACTATCGGAATAAGAACAACAGACGCTGTAATGACTTTACTCAATGATGCCTCTTCATCCTCCGCTGGTTTCAACTTGAAAGACACGACTATGATTCAAACATCGGTGTCTCCATCCGCTATTGGAGGACACCCCTGCTTAACGGATATAATGCAACATAGCAACAATTTCATTTCAAGAAATACTCGTGGTTTGAATATATTGGAGGTGATTCGTAACTCCTCACAGATAGATGGCAATCAACTGATCAATACAGCATCAGGCGTATTACTGTATTCAAGTCAGGTATTCAAAGAAACAGGAAAGCGAATAGGTGCGGATAGTGGTGCTAGAGATATTGTAGTCAGCAGAATGTTCGACTCACCGAATGTAGTAGCCGTCAAGGGGGACAAAATAGCCGAGAACGAAAGCGTATTGGTTGAAGTCAAAGACATTGAGCGGATGAAATTACAAGCGGGTGCTGGTTCTGATGAGAATGTAGTCCGGTCTTATACTCAAGAAGTCCCCGGCTTGAAAACACGAAAGACCGCTATCAGGCTCGCAAAGTCATTACTATCACGAATTGAAAATGGTGCGCCAATGATAAGGGTTATCGGCATGGTCAATGCAACTTCAGTCCACCCCGGCGATGTAATCAGCGTGGACTTATCCACGCACGGCCTGAAAGGTCTTTTTGCAGTGTTTGAAACAACACATAACTATGAAAGCGGAACAAGTGATTTTGTTATCGCTCAATACGAAAAAGGTATATCCGGCATTCTTTCAGACTTACAGGCCAGCATTGGCAACTCGGCGGGGAATGAGGAATTAGTGAGTCAAGACTCGATCACGGTATCCCTTTCATCTAGTGTCAAGTTGATTACTGTCCACAGGATAGTCACTAGAAGTAACAACAATACAAGAATGACCATTGGACATCGTGCGTCGATAATCAACTCAAAGGGTCAAATTGGAGTCCGAAAGGCGATAGACCCTGCCAACACATATAGGGCGTTACCGATAGGAATGTCCAAGAGCAGGCCATATGTGGTCAAGTAACGAGGAGATACGAAATGCCAACGCTAGACGGAATAAAAGCGGCTTTAACCGACCATTTACAGGGCCTGATAAAGAACATCACATTAGGGTCCACTGGCGGAGAGGCATCATCAAGAGATGGAGGGGCGGGCAACCCTCAAATCACGCAATCGCCTTCAATACAAAGAATCGATGATAGAACCGTTTCATTTACAGCAGTTTTTGATACGACTTTGACATCAGCAAACACAATCAAAGAGATTGTTATGCATGGAGAGACTTCACTGGATAATGCCGCATATAGGGCCTCTTTCTTGCCAATTACAAAGGACACTACAAATGAAATCCGTGTCGATGTCTTAGTGGAGGTGCGCTGATGCCAAACACTGACCTTTCAGAAGGACACAACAAGACTGCTACATCAGCGGGTTCATATCAGTTTGAAGGATTACGAGATACTGATGTTTTGACTACTACAACCTTAACCAACATCACCGAAAACCTGCTTGGTAATGGTGTGGTCCCAGTCGGTCTAAACGATTACAACAATTCTGATCGTAACAACCCTTTGTCGGATAACTGTCATATCAGCCCAGTTGGTTCAGTTGGAACCACTAAAGAGTTTTCAGTTGCTACTGGGACTGTGTGTGTTGACGGGATGTATTACACCGTGGGTGGCGGTGCTACGATAGACATCACCGCCGCAACCAATTATCATATTGATTATCACCCCGGAGGAACCGCTGGTGGTATAGGTGGCAATGTGGCTCCTTTAGCCAATGGCGTAGCCGCTGGCGATGAAGCAATTTTGCTTGTATATGTGGACCCCCGTGGACCTCAAAACATTGGTTTGGTTTATGGGTCATATGTCGATACCACTTCAAATCAATACCCTTCAACGCCCTTTGCACACTTAGTCAGACAGACCACTGTTTTGGCTTGGTTAAGAATAGGAAAAGGTGCATCGCATCCTGTCATTCATCAAGTTGAAGATAAAAGAACATTCATCAGGCCGGGTCCTGTGGCATTATCTTCATTGATCGATAAAGACTCCGCTAGTGACCATGAGAACCCCCGTAACGATATGATTGCTGGCTTGAATGCGGCAAATCTCCCCATAACCGACATGGGGCTTCTATATGCGAGAGACCCAACCGCTTCAAATCCAGCCCCTGAAGGAACAGGCGAAACTCATTTGTTCTATCAGACAGATGCTACTCCTTTGAAGTCGTATCAATTAACACCTGTTCACCGTCAATCAAGAGCCATATTTGCGTGGTCAGGACCTCTCGTTTTGAATTATGGCGTGCTTCCCCCACTTGGACTAGCACATACCCCTTTAGCGGCAATAGAGGCTAATCCAACGGTTCCGAGTCAGCCAAATCCTTTGAGATTATTGACCTGCACATTCATTTCAATTGCACAGCCTGATCAAGTAGCCCCTATTGTAATGCCTGCTGACCACCCGCTTATCAACACGGTTACGCCCACAGCATTGAACATCATTGCTGACCCCGGAATGCCGGTATTTGGTGGTCTCGCATATGACCATGTAATCATTGAATATACACATGCTGGGGCGTGAGTAAATCCAACCTAGAAAATACACCGACAAGATTTCACAGGATTGCCCGAAATGCAAGAATGTGGTCTTAGCGATTCGTATAAATGGGTTTTATGCGGGGAGCCGTGAAAGGATACATCTATGGGAGTGTCCATTGTGCGCTAATATATGGCGGAGAGTGAGGCCTCGGTTGAAAGCCGTGCAGTTGAAGCCGGACTCGCTGTCTTGAAAGACCTTGACAAAGGGCGATTCAAAGGATACAGTAAAAACAACATTTCAGACAGGCCCGTGCGTCAGGCTAAGAACAAAGCATGGACGGTAAGCCGCAAAAACAAGCGTGGTAAAACCGCTAGGCGATACAAACGAAACAAGAGTCGTGGCAATGTCAGGCCCGCTATGAGAAGGCAACTAGGTGCTGGCGGCAGTCGTGCATCAACAAGTCGGTGAGATTGATGGATAGGCGATCTAATAAGGAGGCAATGAGAGGGTGGATGCTCTTGGAGGCCGCTTTAATGAAATCTCATGATCATCGCCTGAATGTTGCCGATTTATTCTCCGCTGTTGGCGGGTCCGTTGGACCTGATGGCACGCCAAATGTCCACGCTGGATGGTCCACTGCGGCCCGTGATAGAGGTCATAATGTAATTGGATATGACTGGGACCAGCATAAAGGAAAACCAATTGGAATCCTTCCCGATAAGCGAGTCAACATTCTCAACCTCACGGCTGATCAAATGATTGATGACTTTGGTGGGCCTATCGATTTATTATTTGCTAGTGGACCGTGCGAAGGATGGTCAATGCAACAAATCGGTAATACATGGAAAACCCCCGACCAATGGAAACTCGGAGGGAGGAACCTAAAGCGTGAATTGAATATGCTAAGAGGGACCGACGAGGAATACCCTGAAGACTTAGCGGCAGGCTGGGAACCAAAGAATGAGGCCGCTATAAACAGTCAAAGGACAATGCAAAGAACCTTTGATTTGATGGAGGACCTTCGTGAATACAACCCTGATATGAAAGCATTCATCGAGAACCCGGTGTCTGTGTTGAGATACCACCCCACCTCCTTTGGCGATTGGGATATGGCAAACATTCAACACGCTTCGTATCAAGACCCCGCTTCATCTGAATTATTCGGTATCACTGACTTCTCTCCACTGTTGCCTCAAAGAATGCATGTGGGCGGAGGGGGCATCCCCGAATTGAAGCCCACTGATTTATTTGGTCATTTTCCTAAAGACTGGACACCACGCCCTAGATTGAAAGGTGCAAAAGACCCGTTGAATGACATCCTATACGGCAGTAATGTCCTTTACAATGACATGCCGGGTGCTGGTGAACAAAGAAACTTGCAGGCCCATGAGTTGAAGCAACTCCTCTCACAGGGAGGTAGCAAGGACTTCAAAGAGCGGTTGAGTCATGCCCCTGAATTAAGCGGAGAGCCTGATTATCCTCAATTGACTGACGGAAAGTATTGGAGGTCCAAACCAAGAGGTAAATCCGAGGGTCAATGGGAGGAACCTAAATCGATCAGAACAGGGCGATACGGGAATCAATACTACGCCGCCGCACCTCCGGGCGCAAGAGCGGGTATCAATGAATTAGGCCCTATCTCGTTTACGAATAGAGCGGGCAGGAATGTCACCGCACCTGCATACTTCACACGCTCACTGATTCCCTACGGCGAGGGCTTAGACGCAATCCTAGCAACTGAAAAAGAGCATGGCCTGTCTCAATCACCAATGGGTCAAGCCGTGGTTAGTCCACGGGAGATAATCGAAAACTTCATGCGCCGCTGACCCCTCCATGTATCGAGACAGATGGTGGGTTTACTTTTCTTTACAGGGGTCCTAATGGTTCTAGTGCTATTCGGTATAATGATTGAAGCATTCAAAATGGATTTTACAGACATCCCGATACAGATAGAAGACGAGGACGGCGAGGAGTTTACTCGGATGTTTTCGGATGGTCTTCGGGAGTCGTGTCGGAACGAATCGAAAAGTCGTCAGCAGTAAGTCTGACTCTTTTGTCCGTTCTTTCGTCCCTGATCAACAACGAACCATCATCTATGTCCATTTGCCACATTAAGCGTGCAATTGTATGGGCTTCAGCAATGAGGTTTTTCAAGACTCCTGCCTTGTTCTTAGAACGCCACATTGATAGCAATTGTAAGGTTGAAGTCACGATACTAGGTAATGGGATTATAGAATCACGGATTTTGTTCATACTGGCTAAAGCCGTCAAGGATATTCTTCGGGGGTATGAGTCGTAGTGTTTCGCTGTCATGTCCTGAACCAATTCTAACAGGTCGTGAAATAGAAGGTCCCCTTTTCGGTTAATAAAGGCGAGAGGATACACAGACTCAATCAACGGTATGTCGAAGTTTTTTGAGCCATACCCTACAATTACTGATTCGGGGTGCAAACCTTGAACCCATTCAGTAAAAGTGTCGAGGTTCCTAACTTCAACAGTCCGTGCATTTATTTTGACTGTGTATATCTCGTCAGTGAAAACTAGATGCTCGCCATGCCCGCCTTTGATTACGATGGCATTCAAAGTAAACTCGCTAGGCTTTTCCCAGCCATGTGGTAAATCGCAGGCATCCGTTTCAGAAAATGCCTTGATCGTATATACCCTGTTTTCTTCTAACCAATTTCCTAGACTTTTCTTAAACATCATTACCAACTCAAGTGTATGAATGCTTTTCGGCCATCCATCAACCGTTCAGCCTGACTGTTGGCAATCAACTTGTCAAGCCTTCTTTCAGCGGTTCTAGTGCTGACAGCCGCTTCGGAGGCATACCTCTTCTCAAGGTCCTTCTTAGCCACGACTTCTTTGTTTGACTTCTTATGAGCAAACTTGCCACATAAGTTGTATGCCTTTTTCCAGCCGTGCATCTCATTCTCTCTTCGCTTCTTTGCCTTGACATCTTGCTTCTGTTCAAGCCAAATAATGAGATTATGGAGGTTGTCATAAATGATTTCAGTGGCCATCATTACATGGTCGGCTGTGATGACGGATGTCTTCATGGTGGCGGCAATGATGTTGGCGAAAATGATAGTGTAGTTTTCGACATTGGGAATAAATGACATTGCTGTCTCCCTGATGATGTCATTGTTGATTCCTTTGATCAGTGCATAATAGTCGTCAACAGCATTCAACAGTGCGGCATGATATGACGGGCCTATGTTGAATATGTCGTATGTGTGACGAATGGCAATCTCCTCTTTCACACCCTCCTCCAACTCGTCCCATTCCTCATCAGTTAGACCTGCGGCCTTCAGTAACCGTGCCTTAACCAAGCCTTGAATGTCCAAAATAAACTCGGCTAGGTTTTCATAAGACCAAACCTTGTCGGGGACGGGGACATATACGCCCCCCATCCGATGTTCACTGGTGGTTTGACGCTGTTCGACACCTACATCATTTTGATATAGAAACACACGCTGAAAGAATCCCTTCTCTAAGACATGCGACATGATGTCCTTTGGCGGATAGGTGGTCATCCATAAGGAGACACCTGATGGAGTCCTCACAGACCCCCCTACAAGGTGCTTAACCAATACATTGGTCTCACTGCCTATCGGGGCCATCGCTTGTTGGAGATAGAGGATTTTGTCGCTGAAATATGCCTTTGCATCATTCAGCAATATACTCGCTTCATCGAATAGAAGCGTTTTGTATCCATTTAGGATACCGGGGACCGTGACATATTCCTCACCGTTTGGTTTGCCGTCATCGTCGTATGTTGCTTGTTGTATGACCGTTCCGATCATTTTAGCATCGGAGCCACCACTGAAAGACTCGGTTTCAATACCGCACGCTCTCAACAGTTTTGCCGTAAACTCATATGCAATCGATTTACCAGTCCTTGATTGTTGAATCCAATAGACATGCACCCTACAATCAACATGTGCGCCATGTATTGGTATTCGCATGTATGGTGAAAGTGCTTGGCCTGCTACAAAGAAGTATGAAAGCATCCCCGCATATTCGTTAAAGAAAGAGACTGTGTTGAATCGTGAAATGTAGTTGCGTATGTATTTACTGCCTTCAAAGTCGGATTTGACTAGAGTATAGTCATCCCACTTTCTCCCGCCAGCATCAGTAGTTGGTCTCAATAGCATGTTTTTACACCTGTGGAGTTTATGGGATGATGGTCAAGTATTTCAACACTCACGCCCTTGTCATCTTGACTTTTTCATTTGGGACAGCCTCTTCACTGTTCAGCACAGTGATTATTTTTTGCGCCCGAACCTTTCCTACACCCTCGGCCTGCATCAATTCTTTGGCGGTCAAGCCAGCGATTTCAGTTACAGAACCATGAGCATCGATCAAACGCCGTGCAATTGCTTCACTACAACCTGCCGCTCTCAACACATCCATACGCATGTCCTCGGAGTTGGTTCTCCTCATAACACGATATGTCGATGACGAGCCAATGGTGTCATGCTTCTCAAATCTCTTACAGATGAATCTAGCCGCCGATGAGCGGTCAGGGAATGTGATGATGGATATATCGTAGTCAACAGCCCACCTCGCTAAGGAACCGACATAACTGGCCCATGCTCGTGCATAGGGGATTTTACGACCACCTTTTTTGGCATTGGCTACATATTTGTCAAGAGTCCCCCAAATCAAAAGGATGCCTTGATTGTAATTGTCATCAAGGTTATGCAATTGATGTTCTAAGTGTCCACTATGCAGGCTTTGCATGTAGTCCTCTATTGACTTTGATTCAATGCCGACACTAGCAAAGGCGTAGTCTGTGATCATGTTCTGTCGGGTCTGATACTTCAGTTTCTTGTTCTTGTCGAGATACTTTTTGACAAGTGCTTCAAGACCTGAACGCTCCCTGTTGTCAATGAATAGAATCTTTTCAGCAGGCATCTTCTTCAACCTCCTGAAGTATTTCATTAGGGTCGATTATCGACCAACCATAGTGTTTAGCATATCCGTTATGCCAATCAGCATAGTGATTCACGCACAGCCAATGTGTGCCTGACATGGGATGTGCTGGCTTACTGCATTCAGGATGAGAGCATACCCCCCAGTCAGCAACCCAGCCTTTTTCTGACACGATGACTGTTGACATCATTCCTCCTCCTGCATTGCCTTGATTTTGTCAGCCTGTTCCTTTCTCTTCGCAGGGGTCCAGCCCTGCAAGCATGAAACGCACCGCCTGAATCCTGAACGGACATTGTTGTCACATCCAGTGTTGACGCAAACAACAACTGTAAGACGCAACTCAATCATCCTCTTTATCGAGTTTGGCGAGTCGTTCAGCCTTCATTCGTTCAAGGTCGTCATCAGCGGTTTCAGGCACTTCATTGAAGTCAACAGAATCCCTGCCCTGCCTTTTAGCAATTTCACCTAGGATTTCTTGAAACATCGGAGTCCTATGGGTCTCCAACAAATCGATCACTAGACGAGCAAAGTTTTGGTCGCCTGTAAAGGCAACCGGCTGTTCACCCTGAAGAATAACATATTGAACGCCTCCATCAGGCATTTGCATTGCACGAGCATTCCAAGCAGGCAATTTATCTGACAACTGCTTTCCCCCCATATTTTGTCCAATGGTTAAGGCATGATTTACACATTGCCACATTCCATTTGTTTCTTTCAGTTGCTTCGCCTGTGCATATTTTATGATGCATATATTTACATTCTTTTGTCATCTAATTTCCAACTCCTTTGCCATCATAAAATGGACATTTACCCACGCATAATCCTTCACGATATAATGTGGGGCAGGTCGGTGTTTGGTATTGCCTTTCCGCCCCGTGCTTGAGATACTTGTGAGTTACATCAGGCTTGTAATCAGCCCATTTCAATTGAGCGATGAATGCGTGTGCCTGATTGACACGATCATCGATAGATATTTTTGAGTTAGATGGGGGTCGTGCGAATCGGTTGAAGTAATCCAACAGATACATCATCAGATACACCCTCGGCAGGTGCGGAGGATTTGCACCAGTTTCACATGTGGCTTCAGCGAGACAGGGCAACATAGGGATATTCCCAATACGCTTCATCTCTATTTCGACCTCTTCAGCATTAAACTCCTGCTTCGCAAAGCCTCCTCCTTGAGGGCCGAATGGATTATTTGGGTCTCGCTTGATTACTTCTAAGGGCATACCCTTGTCGCCCATTAAGCACATGCTGATGTTTGATGGTTCTTTGGCTCTTTGGACAATATGGTCCCAACCCTCGGAGATGCCCCCTAAATACAAGGGAATCGACCATATGTTTCGTTTGAAATTGAATGAGTTTGGTATCCGTATATGACGGTCAGGCCTAAACGATACAACTGGGTCAAGTGTTTGTAAGTCCATGTCTTTGACCCATTTTGAGATTAACGCCCTGCCTGATACAAGCAGGTCATTCAACTCCATAGGTTCTAAGACATACTCCTGATCAAGGTTGACCCATATGTGAAAACCACCGCCAGTGAACCATACTGCATGTCTCCATCCATTTTCCAATAGGTGCGCTGATAACCGCCATGCCTCTTCAGAACATCGCTGTCCTGCTTCAGCATCGCTCATACCCTGAAGTCTGTCTTTGTCTAAGTCAACTACGAAGTGGGGGACAATGGCGGTATTATACTCGCCACGGTTGCCTTTCGGCTTCAACTCCCTGAACCCATATACGGTGGTGGTTATGTTGTCTTTGCCATTGGTGGCTAGGACATACTTCTGTAACTGTTCCTCATTCTTTACAACCCTGCGAGTCCTCATACAGACCTCACGAGGGAAATGACGGAACATTGAACCCATTGACGATCACTTCTTTGACTTCTTTCGATTCTTTTGAGGACCACGCTTGACCCCTTTGTCTTTGCGAACCTTTCTTGTCTTCTTAGGTGCTTTCTTAGTTTTGGGTTCGACCTTCTTCTTTTTGTGAGCGTTCTTGTTAGGGGTGAAATCGTTTGAGCGTGTCGTTGGTCTGAAATACTTGTCCAAATCCACGCCAGCACCGTATGGAGGGTCAACCTTTTGAAAGTCAGATATTTTGAATGTTTTTGTCTTGTTTGCTCTTTCATTCAATTCGGACATAATCGTATTTGCTTTCAAAAGCAATTCCTGTTTCATTGCCGACACATCCTGTAAAGGTGAAGCCTTCACTAAGGTTTTGATCAGCACAGCATATTCATGCGGTATTTTCTTCAAGCATACATTCCATTCGTCTTCATCAGTCATATTTCTATCTCCTTCTTCATGTCATGGGGCATCAATACCCTCCCATATTTGGGGCAAAAGCCCTTGACAGCGCACCAAGGCTCGCACAGTTTCATAGTGGCCCAGCCATTTGGTTTTTGAGGAAACATCCATCCATTGTTGTTCCCAGTATATCTCAAGTGCATTCGGACCAATGATTTCAGGTCTCTTATCACATCTTGAATTGAATCTGAACGGACATTCTCAACAAAGCGATACAACTCTTTTCCTTCTGTATCTCCCTTCGTATGGTCCCAGCCCCAATAGGTGGCGGTAGTGCCGCTAAGAGGGTGTCCCTTGGACTTGCGGAGCAAATAGACATAGAATGCCATCTCCTTCCGCATTGAATCTAATTTGCCGTCGCTGTGCTTCCACAGGCCAGTCTTTAATTCGTGAATATGCAGGTTGCCAGCACCATCAGCAAACGCCCTATCGACAATACCCGTCAAATGGACTAAAATTGTCTTACCATCGACATTCAAATCGATGATTGCATCTAGTGTGTCCTCGTTGATCACGGGGAGGAAGTTTTCTAGGTCTGATGACATAAAGCGGCCTGCTTCAATTTGCATTAACCTGTCGAGGTGGTCCTCCTCGCCTAGGGTGAATGGCATTGAGGGGCTTACCTCCCCTTTGTATTCCTTCTCTTTACTCACATTCGGAATGAACCCAGTAAAGTATCGATAAACGGCATTGATGTCCCCCTCCTCTTTCAGGGCTTGAGCATGGTCGAGGTCAATAGCGTCATAGAAGTCCTCTAGGGCATCGTGGACATTTGTCCCCCTCAACATGTTATCATTTTGCATCTCCTTAACACCAAGCATGTATTTGATAAAATACTGCTGTTCGCAGAATTGAAATGTATTCAATGATGACTTACTGACCCTCAATAGAAAGTCAGGGGATGCTCCATCAACAGGGTGATAGCCGTATCCTGAATACAAGCCATCTCGACCTTCTATGGGGTATATACCCGGAGGCTTGACTCCTTTGATTCCTGATGCGGATGGCTCAATGCTCATTCGGACTCCTCCTTCTGTATGTATTGCGCTGTGGCATTGCAGGAGTCGCATACTAGCGTGGCGACGATCCCTTCATCTTCAGTCATGAAAACTTCATCCAAGTCATTATCGCATTGCCAAATCATTTTACCACCACAGAACCAACACATGGTCCTAGAGGCTTCGGCAACACCAGCGTCCTTGATATTTAGAGTTGTCATCCACTGCCACTCCTGCTTCATGATTCATCATCCGGTGCATCATCGATGTCTTGGTCAACGAATAGATTGACCACCGCCTTCTTTGCAGTTTCAATGTCATTGAGGCTTAATTCCTCGACGGCTCCACTGTAATCGACAATATGCTTCGTCATGTGATACAACTTTCTGAATTGCTGTGCCTGATATGCAAGGAATGCAATAGGGCTGTTAAGCGTAACTTTCGTATTCAAGGCATCATCAAAATACCATGTGCGTCCATTGCCTGTTTTCCAGTCATCGTGTTTCTCACTCATATCAAACACCTCATTCAGGATAACCAATCAAATCGGTCCCATGATCGAATGAACCATCCCTAAGCCCCGGCCAGCCATACCACTGTGGGTTTTCGGCATTACGGACGAATAGCACGATTGGCTGTCCACACTTCAAACTGGTGCGGTTCTCAACGACTGTTGCTTGCGACCTGCTACTGCCTGTCAACTCGCCCTTCTCATTGCGTTCCTGCAACACCTTGACATGAATCAACTGTTGAAAGTCTCCCTCGCTACGAGGGAGGATGTCAGGGACATCAGACCCAAGAATCTCGTTGCCATTGCTGTCATAGGATGGTTTCATGTGAGTAATCACATAGCAGTGAACGCCCAAACGAGCGGTCTCCTGCATCCCATGAGGCAAAGCCGCCCTGTATCTGTTCTTACGAATCTCCCAGTTGAAACGGCCAATTTTGGTGGTGGTCTTTTGACCAGTAGTGGCAATGCCATCACGACCTAATTCAAGGTCATACACCTTCATCAAGGTCCCACAGATGTTCAGCCATTGATCAGCACCGTCGAATACTAGAGTCTTCAGATACGGTTTTGGCATTGACCCATGCTCCATGAAATACTTAGCCTGTTCCTTGGCAACTTCATGAGCGTGGTTTAGAATGTCCAGCACACGCTGATATGTTGCTTGAAAGTCATAAGGGACACGGCTTTGATTCTGAACCATGACCCACGGAGAGATAACGACAATGTTGTCCTTCTTATCAGAATGGTGAGCCGCCTTAGTGGTGTCTCCACCCAAGTCAAAATCAACATGCCATATTTCAGCACCATTGGCCACTTCTTCAGGCGTGAGGCTATCTAGCACCATTCCCGTCTTACCGCTCTTTGCAGGACCTGCAATCATGGCTAAAACGCATGTTGGCGTATATTGAGCCAATAGTCTAGCGTCTTTGACAATGAAAGCCCCCGGTGAGTCCCAGTTAGTCAGTTGGCTACTGTGAGCCGCCTGAATTGGCATCTCCGCCACGACCTCTTCAATGAGCGAATCGATTGGGGGATTTGGGCTGGTGTAGTCGATTGGTTCAGAAGGGGGGTTTGGGTTCATAACCTTTGATGGGGCCGCAACTGTTGAAGTCGATGGCAATTCCTGCACCGGGACCTTCTTCATTTCAGATGGGTCCTTCGTGGTGTCCACCAATGCAACGCTGTCAAAAAATCCTGTTCCGCTCATTCTAAGTCCTCCTGATCAACCCGTCCGACTTCAACCTTCAGCGTATGTGCTGATTTAATGCCTTCAGGAAATAGACTGTTCAATGGCTCGTGAGTCTCGCAGGCGTTTAGGCTGAATGCCAAACCGCATAGAATCTCAATAGGCATTGGTTCCCTGCCAACTTCGGCGGTGAACACTGCGCTAGTTTGCTTGATGACTTGGTGAAGGAACGAAGTCAACTCCGCATCAACAATGTCGGCAACGGAGTCGCCCCACATGAGTCCTTCTTTGAGACCTTCAGCCCCAAAAGCAATACCCCCAGTCTTGAGGTCCAAAGGCCACCAGCCCATTCAAGCACCACCGCTGAAGTCGTTGAGACCAGTTAGGTCACTTGATTGAGCGTCAGGCTCTTGAGCGACGATTGAACGCATTGGCATAGCATAGGTGCTAAGGCCATCAAGAGACATGTTGCGAGAGCCATCGGTTGCATCCCATGTTCGTGATCGAACAACAATCCAAACTCTTGAACCACGGGCATAAGGCTTCCAGCCGTCCTGCTTCAGAACCTTCAAAGCCTGATGGTTGTCAACCAAGTAGCGAGTCAATTCGACCCAAAGGCTGGCATCAGGGTTATCTCGGCGGAGACTGTTACTGCTGATAGTGAGAGAATGCTTGAAGCCGCCTTCGATGAAGGATGGTGCTTCTTTGCCGTCATAATCAATGTAATCGACAACGCCTGAAATGGCGAAGGTTGGACCATATGTTTTACCATTTGGAGAAGTAGTTGCATTTGCATCGTGGTATTCCCACAGGTCATTCAAATCAACAACATCCATGAATTGAGCCATGAATTGGTCAGGCTTGAAGATGGCAGTGGCTTTGTCCAGTTGAGCATCAGGGACCCATTCTAGGTCGTATGATGCCGTCATGTTGCCAGTGCGGAGGATAGTCTTGGTCTTGTCAGGCCAACCCTCGGCTTCTTCAGCCTTGAAACGAATTGGGCGATGCATCTGTAAGTGCAAATCAGCCGATTCAAAGGAGCATTCAAGCGTGCGAGGAGGCAATGGACCATCTGAAAGGAATAGGTCCTTCTTGTTGCCAATGAACACCCATTCACGCTTAGGCATGAATGCAGGCTTTGGATATTTGCCACCGTTCTTTGAGCCAATCATAGCAATGTGCATTTGACCGCCATTGATCGGGATGACCCAGCGAGGAGGTTTGTCTGAAGCCTTTTCAGAATGGACCTGTTTGTCATCAGCATCGACTAGAACCCAGTCTCCGCCATCATTCAGATATGCACGGCCAATACCGACAGGGTTGCCGTTATACTGCATTCCGTAACGCAATGCCTGTGCAAGGTTTCCTTCAGCACTGTCAACAGCAAGTGTTCGCTGTCGCTCCATAGTGTCTCGTCGGCCATTGTATGCTACAATCATGCCAACCCATTCTTCGCCTTTGCCGCCGCCGCCGCCAGTGCGACGGTTCATGCTGACATCGAAGGATGCTGAAAAGAAGTCCAAATCATCGGCATCTAGGCCGTCCAATTTATTTCCGTTCTGTGTCCATACTTCGGGGAAGGACTCTTGAACAAACACAGCAAACTTGCTAGTTGTTTCTTCGTCGGACCATCCTTTGCTTGTTCCTATTCTCTTTAGTGTCTCATTCATCATAATCTTCAACTCATTTTACGCTTCTGCGGGATATGTCCTATCAACATCTCTCTTATGAAGGCTCACTCAATCTAGCGTCCTCAATCATCTGTAAAGCCTCTAAAACTTCTTGGTGGTTCTTAGGCTGTTTGAGCCGTCCATTCAATGCACGGACAAGCATAAGGCCCTCATGGTTTGGGACAAACTCATCCATCCCTCTAGTGATCGAAAGTATTCTATTTATCTCTTCAGGCTTGGCATATAACTCACGAGGGATTAGGCCTAACGACTCCAAGTATTGAGCCACCCTCCCTGTAAATCTAGGGAATCTAATTTCAGGCCTAATGATATATCCACATGCTCTTGAAGTTGTTTTTTGACAGGTGATTGATGGCCTCATCGTTGATACCAATAGGATTCTAGTCAAATCCTCATAACTCAATGGTGACGGTGAAATATCCGCATCCATGCCCAATCCGCTAAGTCCATCAGTTTGATGACTAACCATATTGGAGTCAATGCTATTATCGTGAGTATTGATATTGTCAAAAGCCATATTATCCACATCCACCGTATTAGCCAATTATCGATAGCAAATACCTCATCCAATCTGTTGTTCTTCTGTCCCATCTTCATCCATCCCACAAAGCATCTCTATCTCTTCAATCCCTACACAGTCTTTCTTGCCAGCGGAATGGACAATTGAAATTATCCGCCCGTGTATGTATGGACCATAGTCACCCCAGCCTGCGGCATTTACCTCGGCTTCAACAAAGATAGGGGTGGCTAATGTAAACTCATCATTCAACAATTTTGCCGATGACGGGTTCATCTGTTTCAGTTTCTTGGTTATATCGGGTTCCGCTTCGATCAATCCAACTGGATAATACGAGTTGCCATCTCTAGCCGCTACTCTCCATTTACCCACCAATGGTGCGTGAGACTCGTGAATAGATTCGACCCATTTGCCACTCACCACCCTGAAAATAGGCTTTTTCTTGACCTTTGCTGACATTACAACCATCTCATAATGTGTATTTTCATAAGTGTTTACTCCATCAGCATTCCACAGTATAACGGCTTTGTCTTTCGATATATGCTGGCTTGCATCTGTTGGGTCAGATAATTTCTTGACCTTTTTCAAAGCCCATTTAGGTAATGTATCTTCCAACGATTTTCTTCTGTTTGCATAGGTGAGGTTGTTGTCATTGAGGATGTCGCACACTAGCAGTTGCCGACCTCTATGTGATGCATACTCCACGAGGTAAATGCCATTGGGGAATGTATTGTATATCTCATAACCGCCCTCCATGTCAACTTCGGAACCTGATGAGTCAAACAATTTGATTGTGTCCTCCATTACATGCAGGCTCATCCACTCCCCTTCAGGATGCTCCATATAACAGCCTGTAAACTTGACATCATTTGGAGACTCGACATAGGTGGGGGATGGGATTATGATGCCAATGCCTGTTTTGGGCTGTATGAGCGGATACAGGTCCTCGCCCTGCGATAATACAAAACATGTCCTCTCCATACCCACTAAGTATGATGCTCTTTTGATTTGGTAATACAACTCTCCATTGGCCCACGCTAGTGCGGCGATGATATGTCTCCTTCTAGCAACCCCCGTTCTGATACTCATTCTCATGATCAGTGAATGTAAGTCTCTTGAGTCAATCCTTTGAAACAATGGCCTCATGTATTCGGCTCTTAACTCATTATCACTCGCTGTCAGGACCATTTTCAAAATGCTAATTGCACGGCCCGCATTCATAGTAGTGCTATGTGCTTCTGACAATTGAGATAACAAGTGTATAGGGTCAGGGTCATCATCGACCTCATCAGCATGTGCATCGGTCAGATGAAAGAATATCTCCCTGAAGTCTTCATCAGACAACCGAGTATCGCTAGAAGGAGAATAGAAGTAGTAAACAATAGCGTATTGATTTGATTTGTTCGCATTCAAACAGTTTGCTATCAGGCGTTCAGGTTTCAATGAACCCATTAGTCTAGTGCATTCAGCAAGAGACCTGAAAGGTAAATCCGAATATGTATTCAAGCCGCTCCCTCCTCCGTTGGAGGGGAGGGGTATTCAGATAGCAACAAATCAAGTGCATCTTGGTCAGGTATAACGCTCAACACAATAGGTTGTAAATCGGTGGTTTGGACCCACCTAGTCCCCTCCCTCCTCTTGTCCTTTGACATAACCCTGACCCTGAAGCCGGTGACTGATTTAGCGGTATCCGCTAGAGAATTGACAGAACGCCTGTTGCCGGTCATATGTGCTACGACATAGATGCAATCGCATAGAAGCCTCACAGGAGTCCTAGGGACCTTCATCAGTAATGCCATCCATAAGTCATATGATAGTATGGCAATGTCTTGAGGAAGGTCTAATGCGGAGCATATTTGCTCGGCCTTTTCAAAGTGAATGTCGTAAAATTGTTCATTCAATAGGAACAACTCCGCTTGTTTCTTGATCGTCCCAAAGACTGTCATTTGCTAATGCCTCGGTCAAATAAGAATGTAAATCACGAACCTCATCTTTGGTTAGCATGACCCCCTGCTTCGTATAGCCCGTGTGTCCTGAAAAGTTTGGGACAACTCGGAAAAGTCTGATATTCAAAATGCGTGTATTGAAACCCTTTGAAGTCATAGTGTGCAACTCCATCCCCATATGACATCTAGCCTCGATTTTACCTATCAGCCTAGATTCAAGGTGGCCCCAATCTGTTTTCTTCGTCATGTTCATTCCTCTTCATTGACAGGTGGTGCTTCTCTAGCCTTTTGCTGTTTCATCAGATACGCTGAATCATCAACAACTACATGCTTGCCCCTCATATCGTGAGGAATTGCCTCCAACTCGCCGCATAGGGGGCATTGGCCCTCCATGCTAATTGGGATATATTGGACTCCTGCATTCAATGCAACAATACGGATAATAGCACCACAGCCCGTGTCACATAATGCGACATTGCCGATGTCTTCATCCTTTACAATAATCTGATCTTCATGATTGTCAAATGCTTCATGAATATCCTCATTGACATTCCAGTTAATCAATTCACTTAGCCCAACAATCCAATCATGTCGGTCAAATATAGATGAGCCAAAAGCATCGTCAACGGGTTTACTACTGTGCATTATAGCCAGCGTCAGTTGAGTCTCACCTGTCCTGACATATACGCCTACTGCTGGCAATGTCCACGAGCCTCCGAGAGCCAAACCATTCCATAGACGATAAGCCCATTCAATGTCTCGCTGTGTTGGTTCAGGCATCATGAAACATCCACCTCCTACAAACAGGGCATTTGATTACTGGTTTTACCTTGCGGTTGATTATATCCATTTTCTCCCCATCTCTTAGCATGTAGTCGTTTTTACAATCAGGGCATTTGACATTGACCTTTTCAGCGGCCTCCATCATATCTCACCTAATTCTTCATCGGTCATGGACTGTATTTTCTTGGTCTTGAATACATTCAGAATACCTCCCTGTATTCTGTCTCGGTCTTTTCTGTAATGCTCAATCCATCCATTTGCTGTCTTGATAGCCGCATCAATGACGGTCAATGCGTTGACTCTTTCAACTCCGGTCATGTCTTCGGTGAATTGACTACTACCGATCAACATCCCTCGGTCAACCCTCAATTCGGTAATGACCTCGTTCCATGGCTGAATAGCCATTCGATATTTGCGTTCAGCGACGAGTCCGTCCCAATCAGACATATTCAAATCCTCCCCCAACGGGCGGCTTTTTGTTCATAATATGCGTCCCAACTGATGTAGTCTTTGCATACTGGACATTCAAATATCTCCTCTTTGCTGACCATTTGACAGTCGCAATCGTCGCACCAAACAGTGTCTTGCATAGTAACTGCCAAGGGGGTCTGCCTTTTCAAGGCTCACACCACCATGTCTTCTCCTGATGACATGGACTGGGACCTCGATGCTAATGTGGCACGGCGGGCATAAAACCAACGCCATCCGGGGCTTTCAGGTCCAACAAAGAACACCTTTTCATCAGGTTCTATTGCGGGCAAAACCCATTCAACGATTTCCTCCTGCGGAATCATAGGAGTATATTCAACTTCTCTTTTCTGTCCATTATGCTTAACCACTACAACTCCTGTAAAACCGGGGTCTTTGAGGACCACGCAGGTTTCGCCGTAAACAAGCGCACCTGACATATCAAATGCATATTGAGGGATCAAGTCCCCCTCGTAATAGACTTCATCATTTAGGGGGTTCAACCACGCTATTGGCTCGCTCATGCCCAGTCCTCTCTTTGATGTTCGGGAATGCTAGGCATTGATTTGTCCATTTTAACAACTCCTGCCCCGTCATATGCCTGTGGTTCCGCATCACATGCTTCACATGGACCCTCATGGTCTTTCATTTGAGGGTGGCCACACCATTCACAGGTTTTGCCCTCCCAAATAACATCGGCAGTAAAGTCGTAAGAACCGTCATCTGTTCTTTTTGCGAAGTGCTTTTTCTGATCAACTTCTTTTGCTTTCATTGGTATAACCTCCCAGTGATTGTCTTCTAAACTAGCAATGAAGTCGGGACAGTCTTCAGGTTCAATCGCCGTTGATGCCATTGGGCTTACTGCCATGTCATAAATCACCCACCCTCTCCTGCCATCAGCAGTGATAACAGCCATTCCTCTTTTGTTCAACACCTCAAATGGGAGGTCAATATAGGGCAACAGCGCAAAAGGTGCTTTGTAATTCCATAATGTAATCGAAGAATGTTCTTCAGGGACTTCTATCCAATCAGGCCCTTCTTCAGAAACGACATCCTCAATTCTAGTGTTCTCATCGATGATTAACACCGCACCTGACCACTGCCTCAATACGACACTGATAGGTATTTTTGGGGCAACTGGTATTGTTAGCGCACTCATTGAGAAACCTCCATTGTCAGTAATTCTTCAGCGGCTTTTTTTGCCGGACCTGATATGATGATCGGGTGTTTATCGTTTTCAGACCGTGCAATCTCCCAGCGAGTTGTTTTCAATAACACCCTCCCATCAGGAGTATCCGCATATCTGTTTGCTGGGACCATCCTCATCCAAGACGGTGGGAAGCCCAATACAGATACAGCGGCACGCCATACCAATGACGAATGCTGACGACTCTTTGGTCGGTTCTGTGGGGTCCATACTGTTGTAGCAGGGCCTCGGCCTCTCCTAGTTTTTGACACGGATAGACCCCCTGTCTTTACGGATGACTCCAATCACTTTACCTTTGTTGATATTGTCAAGAACCCATAGGCCAAACGAAGCATCATCCATGCCCCCCGCCTTCCGTGCCTCATCATTACAATCAAGACACCAGTCGTTACGCTCACCCATCATATCAGGGTGGTCAAAGCGAACCTTCATGCAATTTTCACATGACGGTGCATTAGCAATGTCCTCATCAGTAACTATGAGCATTCTCATGGGGATGTTCCCCAATGGCGGGAATGGCATAGGAACCACCTTTACTTCACTCATTCGATCACCTCTTCACATTTGGTGCAGGAGGTCGGATGACATCCGACATGGCGAGGCACTGGCTCATCACATTCGCAGGGCATCATCATTCCTCCTCCTTCACGAAGACTGGGCCATCAGAAGACTGGACCCACAGGCCCTCCGCTTCTTCATCCCAATCAGGATTAGTCAATTCAATCAGGATATTGCCAACAATAGGTCTGCCGGTTAAAGTGGTCGCTCGCTTGTTCAGTGGCAACTGCTTCAGGTCTCCTTCTTCATCACACCATAGGTTCTGAATGTTCTCATCAAACCTGCTGATGTCTTCGATTGTAAACTGTGGGTGAGAAAAGACACCCATCCAAAACAATTCGGCAGTCTTGATAGGATAGATTGGGATGAAGGGCGTAAAGTAGCCACCAATCATGTCCTGCATCCACCTAATGCGTTGAGGTCCGTCTTCAAGTCTAGGCCCCATGATAGGATATAGTATAGCCTCGCTGTCATCAGCCGAAATCCAAATCCATTCAGACCTCATTCAAACACCACCTGATCCATTGCTTCGTAAATATCATTTCGTATTTCAGGGTCGATATGCTTAGACTCCATGTCCATGGATAGTGCTTCAGACAATATGTTCCATGCGTCTTCAGGCATTGTAATAGTCACTGTCTTGACCTCTTCTTCAGCGATGAAGTCACCCCAGCCCTGCAACTGTTTCTTAGTTGCCCAGCCCCTCTTATAGAACATAAGTGCGGCGTTCTGTGCGATAATGAAGTCCTCCTCATCCAAATCATTGATGCCGCATTCCATGTTCCACATAGCACAGTAATGCAGGAGGTTCTGTTGGTCATAATCATCCAAATCAACTACTCCCTTTTCTTCAATCAATTCGATTGATGCGTGAACAAAGTCAGCAAGGTGAATAGTATCACTTGGTCTGTATTCAAGGTTGTAGTATTGGTCCCATGTTTCTATTGAGCCGTCTTCAGGCATTAGGATTCTCCTAGCCTCGTGTTCCTTGAGTCCTCTTTGACCAATGGGTGTAAAACCGCACCAGTCAGAAAACTCCTTTCGACAGTCGGCATGAGCGTCCATGGAGTCGATTAGCCTGTGGCATAATTCCTCAAGCACAGTCTGATGAATGACATCAGTTGCATCGGTAATAGAGCGGTGGTGTTTTCCTGTCCCCTCAATGATTGTTTCATCGACTCGCATCTCTTCTTTATGCATCTCGCACCATCCGTGGTCCCACGCTGATTGAGCCGTCAATAGATTGCCTTCATGGTCTTCATATTCATACTTCGCAATGTCTTCAGCATCAAACATTTCATCCCAATCAACTCTAGCATCAGCCTCATTGAGATAGATGGATGAACCGTTTGGTATGCCGCCGTGATAGTGGGTGATTACCCATGCTTTGATTCCTGTCATAATTACTCCTCCTCCACAGATACTACTGCTTTGATTCCAAGTTTACTAGCGATCATTCCGTATGGTTCTGAAACCTTGATTGGGCGTTGGTCGCCAGCGAGCATAACAAACGACCCTTCAAGCGGGTCCAATGTCATAGGTGATATTGAGATGATAGATGAAATCCGAACAAGGATAACCATGCCCGTGTGTCCATTGACCTGCGTCAGACGGACAAACTTTGGCTCAATGCGTAGTCGTGCTGGCAACCACTTGTTGCGTGAGGCCGCTGTGCCAATGACCGGCTTGAAGTCCTTCATCAGAAACCACCTCCTAGTCCAAGGTAATCCATAGCAGGGTCATCAGCCGTCCCAGTGTCCATGCTGGCGGGACCAGCCACAGGAACGGGTTCTTCATCCACTGGCTCATCAACTGGGGCCTCAAAGTGACCCATCGGTTGGTTTCGCAATGACTCGATGTAATACCCTTCGCCTTTGTATTCTAGGGCGGCATAGTGACATAGGCACTTTTCAGAACAGAACCTGCGTGGGCCTACTGGGAGGTCTTCGTAAACAAACTTATGCGGCTTGTCACAGTTAGCACAGCCTGTGTGCGGTATAACAGCCATAGGCATAGGGTTGTTAGCAAAGGTGTCCTCGACATGTCCGTCCCAAGGTTCACTGTCAGCAATGATCGCATCCCATTCGTCCTTGACTTCTTGGACCACTTCAGGGTCATTAGTCCACATGGACATGCCACCTGCTTCAGCGTTGATATGAGGCTCATGTGATACAGCCACAGCGGAATCCCCGCTAGGGGCCATTGAGACTTCTTCAAGGTCTTGACTGATGACATCAGGCAATGGCATTCCGACCAGCAACTCAAGCCCTGAACCAGTCAGGTAATAGCGTGTGCTTCTTCGTGCGCCCTCTTTGTTGACTAGGCCGTGCTTGACAAGTTTGTCTAAGCACCTGCGTGCATCCCTGATGTCATCAGGCGTGTCCACATAACGGAGGGTGTGGTCACTCAATGTCTTCTTCAATTGACCCCATGTGGGGCCGACCTGTCCATCAGGTCCATCATTGGCTTCATCAGCAGTGTTGATTGCTTCGATGATCAAGTGTTCAATATGTTCAGGATGACCAGTAACGCCTAGAATAGGTTCAGAATCCACAGTGTCCTCCACTTCAACAACTGGGGTGGTTTCCTCCTCCAATACAACAGGCACAGGGTCGGTAGTTTCGGGATGGGATGCCTCAACGGGGATGACATTATCCTGTGCCACAGGAGGGGTCTCCTGCGTGGGTGTTACATTGGGATTAGGAACGAGGGTGTTCAAGACCTTCTCGGTGCGTTGTAGTTTAGCCAATTCATTAGCCATCTCAACTTCTTCAGCAGTTGGCCCAACAGGTGTTGCACCAATCTCCTCAATGGTGAAGTCCATGTTGACCTTTGGTGAACCTGCCGACTGACCCTCAAAGTGTCGCTTCAACGACTCAAGGATTTCAGCCACTTCAACAGCATGACGATGAGTCGGGAGGTCAGATTGCTTGACTGACTTTTTGCCAGTCTCTTCATCGACCACCATAGCAAGGTCAATGGCTGTATTGACTCTTTCAGCAAATGCAAATGCTACTGATGGGTCTCCATCGAATGCTTCAATCAATGCATCAACCCAAACACCAGTAGCCCAGTCTCTAGGGATCGAGCATGTGTTTCTTTTGTCACTCATACCGACTGGTATCAGGACGGCTGGTTTGTCAGCATCAGATGGAGTCATTGTAATGCGCTTGTTACCCACCCTGACTGTGATGACAGTATCATCGACAAGTGCAATAGGCTGGGGGTTGTCTTTACGCTCGGTTGTATTGAGGTAAACCCCATCACGACTCATGTATTCTTCTTGCAGGATTGTTCCTAGCATTTTCAACGCAGGACCCAATTCAGCGGGGATATTATCCATCTCTTCAGCACTCTCTTTAATCAACTTTCGACTCATCATTCTCACCTTAATCCCTCTTGGGGACAACACCTACGAGGCCGTCAGGGTATTTAATGTCTCACTATTGGCAAAGATTCCAATCACGAGGTCCGAGATTCAAATCGTAATATCAACATCCTAGTTGCAGGTAATGATACAATATAATGTTCGTCTTCGACAAAATAATCCGATTCTTGAGATATATCGAGTAAAGATGATGGTTGTGAGACTTCGGAAAGTTTTCGGGAAAGTTGAGAGTTTTTTCCGATTTTCAGAATATCCCCGCTTTAGATGAACATGAACAAAAAACAAATGGAGATGAAAACTATGACAAGAAAAATAATTGATATGCAAGATGAGCCTGAAGGAACACTTCTAGTGTTTAATGAGATGATCGTAACCATCCAAGGAGGTGGTATCACGAGGGTGGGTGGCCTGAAGCCAACTGAAGCCGCTGAAATCATTCAGCATCATAGTCGGAAAATACTGGTCCCAGTCCCAACACCCTCGACGGAGGTGGAGGACGATGCTCCATTGGGGGAGACAATGATACAGATGAATTGCGGCGATGTGATAACGGAGGAGCAATACCTCCGAGAGAAAGCGTTCATGGACAGGTGGTGGCACGGCATTGGCTCGTGAGATTTATGAGGTTCATATGGACTATGTTCTCGGTTGCTCGTGCAGTTTCATGATCATTCCAAGGGGTGTTCGATGTCTTTGTCCCCCAGCACCCAACGAAGTGTCTTGACCACACCCTCCAACGCTTTGAAGTTGCGAGCGTGATGCATTCGCCTCTTTTTGTTCATTGTCTTGTCGGATATAGCCGTCGCATGTTGGTTCTGAACCTTCTCGGCTCTATCCAGCATGTCCTCAATCTCAACCCAACTTCTATCGTATGTGAAATCGCCGTGGACAGGCATAACCATCACATCATAGGTGAGCCTTGAGGCCCCGCTTGACGCATTTGAATTACATCATCGATGCGGAGAATCATGGTCGAGGTTTCAGTTGCGCTAATCAAGGCCTGCTTGACTACGCTCAATGGTTCAACCACTCCATAGTGGAGGAGGTTGTCAACTAGAAGGTCGGTCTCCTCATCTGTAACGAGGATTCCGTGGGTGTATGCGCTGTTAGCGTGTGCCGCTCTCAAAGCGATGATCGAATCAACTGGGTCCATGCCTGCGTTTTCAGCAATGGTCGAAGGAATCTCTTCAAGTGCCTTGGCATATGCTTCGATAGCCATCTGCTTTCGACCAGCAACAGTGCTGGCATATTCACGCAGGTTCTTCGCCATTGCCGCAAATGTGCATCCGCCGCCCACGACAATCTGTGAGGTGTTGATGACTAGAGACACTACTCCAAGCGCATCATCGAAGGCTCTTTCAATCTCTTCAACGACATGGGTGGTTGCACCACGCAGGATGACTGTGACCGCCCTTGAATCAACTTCAGACACGCCACCGATACGAACCATCAGGTTCTCACCAATTCGTTCTTCAATCACATGTCCAGCGGAACCAAGGTCAGCATCAACTAAGTCATCAAGGTCACTGATAACAACAGCACCTGTCGCCTTTGCGACTGATGACAACTCGGACTTTCGACATGACTGTAATGCCATGATGCCAGCCTTAGCCATGTAATGCAGGGCTAGGTCATCAATCTTCTTTTGACATAGAACCACATTTGCTCCGGCATCCTGAAACTTCTTCACCATGTTTCGCAGGGCTGTTTCTTCTTGGTCGAGGAAGTCTTGCATTTGATCAGGACTTGTAATTTGGATTCTCGCATCGACTTCAGTTTTCTTAACTTCAATAGCAAAGTCAACCAATGCAAGCGAGGCTCCGTCAACTGCTGTTGGCATTCCGTTGTGAGCCTTTTCCTTCTCTAGGACAATTCCATCCATCAGGTATGAGTCTTCAACTGAACCACCTGTTGCACATATCACATTGATGTCGTCTAAGTTTGGGGGGTTTATCCCGTCAGACAATCTGTTGACGGCATCGCCCGCAATGCCTGACATGACATCCTTGACTCCTTCGTGAGTATCAGTAAACTTGCCAGTCAATGCTGTTTCAGCACAGACCTTAGCAATGGCTCCTAGGTCTTTACCGACCTTGGACAGTTGTCTTTCGTCAAGCACGCACTTCTCAAGAGTTTCCAATGCTTTAGACGATGCGAGACGGTATCCTGATGCGATAACAGTCGGATGCACATTCTTTTCGATCAGTGCTTCGCTCTCCTTGAGTAAAGCACCTGCGAGAACAACGGCTGATGTAGTCCCGTCGAAGCACTGTGCTTCTTGAGTCTTTGAAACTTCAATGACCATCTTGGCCGCTGGATGTTCGACATTGATTTCACGCAGGATTGTAGCACCATCATTGGTAATGAGGACATCGCCTAGTCCATTGACTAGCATCTTGTCCATTCCTTTAGGCCCTAGTGTTGATTTCACTGCGTCAGCAACCGCTTTAGCGGCGGCGATATTGTTACCCTGTGCCGTCTTTCCTCTTGTGCGGTCTGTTCCTTCAGGCATTATGAATATCGGCTGTTGTCCGTTGGGCATCATAACCCCTCCGAAGGAGGTCTAGCATTTCAAGGCTCACTATCAGGACCACCATTCAGGAGCGGGCCGTAAGCCGTTCCATTCAGGCCTTCCTGATATGGTATTCTTGAACACTTTTGACTTGTAATACTCACGATAGGATAGGACTGTATCCTCGCTTCTAAACTCATCAGGCATACATTGCTTGAATGGAGTCATCTCGTCAGTCTTATCGGTAAACGGCTTTGCTTCGTGCATTGCGATCAGTTGCTCTATCACTTCGACGCATCGATGTGGCTTATCGATGGCTGATAGAGGGTGCTTATTGTCAGCACTTCGTTTCCTATACAGAAACTCCTCCCCTAATGCCAAGCCAAACCTGCCTAGCCACCTGAAGTTAGCATTGGACTCTCCCGCCCATAATGTGCATGGATGATTCTTATGCGTAACTCCGTATGGTCTCCCGCTAGAGGAGAGAGGCATATCAGCAGGGTCATGACCATTGGCAACCAAAGCGGCGACCATCATTTGAGCCGCCTCTAGTATCTGTTTGACCACATGAACATCGCAGTGCATTCTAGCGCATATCCTCGCTACTACATGCAGGATGAATATATTCATTGGACCGCCTCGGTGTTACGACATGAGTCACGCACCGTTGGGTTGTAGTTTGAACAGCCCATGAATGGGCCTTTTTTGCCCCAGCGGGTTCGGAGTATTCCTCCTTGACACTTAGGGCATTCCCTAGGTGCTTGCCATGGGTATTTCCAATACTCATCGATCACTGGGTTGATTCGCTGTAACAAGTTGTTACGCCAATTCACCACCCGATGCACACGCTTGAATGATTTATTCCAAGGGTATCCTTCAGGGTCAACCAGCACGACTCGTATTGCGTCTGAACCTGCTTTGCGACCTGCTGAATTGCGAATGTCCACAGACGAATAGATTCGGATGCGACACCCTGAATCATCGTAACTGCGTTCATACACCGCTTCTTTGCACGGGTGTCCCACTGCGTCAGGTTCAATTCTTTCAAAACCCTCTTCGCCTAGGAAAAGGTCCATCTCTTCAATTTCTATCTCAACATATTCTGCCATAATTATCATCTCTTCATTCTCAAGGTGCAGGCGGGGATGGTGAAGGCCAACATACAAAGCCTACAACCAAACCCCCACAGGTATTGATTGACCCCGCCTGCGATTCATCCATTAAACAAGCCCTATATCAAGGCTCATTCAGGTGTAACTCTCTCCTGCGGGTTCAATTCAAGGGACCCGTCTAATCCGACCCAGCGGATTTTCTCGCCAACATCCTTGGAGTTGACAGTCTCAACTTTATGGCCATTGCCGACATAGGTCTCCATGTCATACTCGATCACCATCTCCTCATGTGTCCCTTCATTGCCACAGGTGGCACAGCCCCACACTACATGGAGTTGGTCAGTTACCTCCTCTTGAGACAGGTCATTGTCCTCAATAACAGAAGGTGTTGGTCTGACTTCTTTGAACAGCATCCCTTTTGATTTAGGGCCATTACACTTCTTACATGCATCCGCAGGCACTGTAAACTTCATGAATCCCATAAACTTCTTTGCACAGTCCTGACCGACCCACATGCCATGCCAGTCCTTCTCATCGTCTGTGGCCATGACTGGCACTAGACCCGACTTGATGTGTGGTTTACCACAGACCATACAGTCATGGTGGTGAAACCTTGAGTCAAACTTGACTATGTTATTGCCATCATCATCCTTTGGCCATTGAACAATACCAACAGTCATGGGTGTTTTCGACCATTTGCCGATAGTCCCGACATCAGCATCGAAACCAACTTTACGCTTGTTCATCGTTTGCTTACTCTTCACGGTGGAGTATCCCTCCGCTTTGCCACCTTCACACTTAGGGCATGGGAAATATACAATCAATGCTGGTCTGTATTCAGCGGGTTCTGTTTCAACCCATTCACCGTCTTTCAATTCCTGCTTTGCTCTCTTGGTTTCACATCTGATCACTTCAGTGTGTGTTACTTCATCGAGTTGGTCATAATGATGATACAATATCGCACGGTTCGTCATTGACTGGTTTGGCGGTTGAACATGAAATGACGCTTCGATGTCCTTCTCCACCTTTCTCCTGAAGGCCCATTCGTCACCGACCTTTGGGACATACTTGTCAAG